>Ga0265293_10013055_pt1 | contig 10872 bp, 7 predicted proteins | sample Munlanlewell138R_FD_192505 | JGI IMG/M metagenome (GOLD analysis project Ga0265293, IMG submission 192505) | Leachate microbial communities from a municipal landfill in Southern Ontario, Canada - Leachate well 138R | ecosystem: Engineered > Solid waste > Landfill > Unclassified | place: Canada... | reverse complement strand
TGGCTAAGGTAAGACTTTTTTCGATGGTGAGTGCCAGTTCGCGGGCACCGTTTTCCACACAACGTTTCAGATTGGCAACAATTTGCATGTTTTTCTTGCCGTCAGTAAGTGGAATGGCAATATTTTCATAGCGATTGCCTTCTCTTTCATAAACCGAATGCACGATAGGCATGACCCTTTCCGACATTTTTAACACACGGGGCTTGTAATTGTTATAAGCGATTTCATATAATTTATCGGAAATAGCATCTTCTTTTTCCTGGTAGAACTTTTTTTCGTCGACGGGGCTTTCGCATCCTAAAATGGAAATGCAGGCGTGTTGGAATCCTTCAAAATTCCTATCCTCCTGATAAGAAGAGGCAATAAATGAACACATGTTTTGAAACATTTCCGATATGTCGAGTGCCAGGCGGTCGCCATAGAGCGCATTCCTTCTTTTTTTATAAATGCTTTCTCTTTGTTTGTTCATAACGTCATCGTATTCGAGTAAACGTTTACGTATACCGAAATTGTTTTCTTCCACTTTCTTTTGAGCCCGTTCGATGGAGTTTGAAATCATATTATGCTGAATCACTTCCCCCTCTTTAAATCCGAGACGGTCCATGATTTTGGCAATACGGTCGGAACCGAACAAACGCATCAAATCATCTTCAAGAGATACAAAGAATTGCGAAGAACCCGGATCGCCCTGACGTCCGGCACGTCCTCTTAACTGGCGGTCCACACGACGTGAATCATGTCTTTCGGTACCTACGATGGCTAAACCGCCTAATTCAACAACATTAGGTCCCAGTTTAATGTCGGTACCACGTCCCGCCATATTGGTGGCAATGGTTACGGCTTTCATTTGTCCGGCTTCGGCTACAATGTCGGCTTCTTTTTTATGTAGTTTGGCATTTAATACATTGTGTTTTATTTTTCGAGTTGTTAATATTTTCGAGAGCAATTCCGACGTCTCGACCGAAGTGGTCCCCACCAAAACCGGTCGTCCTAATTCGTTTAATGCTATGATTTCATTAACAATAGCAGCATATTTTTCTCTTTTTGTTTTATACACTAAATCTTCCCGGTCGTCTCTGATAACGGGTTTGTTGGTAGGGATGGTAACGACATCTAACTTATAAATATTCCAAAACTCACCGGCTTCCGTTTCGGCGGTACCGGTCATACCAGCAAGCTTACGATACATACGGAAATAGTTTTGGAGGGTAATGGTGGCATATGTTTGTGTGGCGGCTTCGACTTTCACATTCTCTTTTGCTTCAATGGCTTGATGCAATCCGTCGCTGTAACGGCGGCCTTCCATGATACGTCCGGTTTGTTCGTCAACGATTTTTACTTTATTATCTAAAATAACATATTCCACGTCTTTTTCAAACATAGTATATGCCCTCAACAATTGCTGTATGGTGTGAATACGTTCGGAGGCGATGGAAAAATTGCGGTATATTTCATTTTTCTTTTCCAATTTTTCCTCGTCGGAGATATTCATTTTCTCGATTTCGGCAATTTCACTTCCCACATCGGGGATGATAAAAAATTTGGCTTCTTCGGCATTGCTCGAAACCAATTCAATTCCTTTATCTTTAATGTCGACAGAATTTAGTTTTTCTTCGATTACAAAAAACAATTCCTCGTCGATAATAGGCATATTTTTGTTTTGTTCGGCCATGTAGAAGCTTTCGGTTTTCAGTAATAACTGTTTCATGCCCGGTTCACTCAACATTTTGATTAAGGCTTTGTTTTTGGGTAATGCCCTATGAGCACGTAACAATAATTTTGCGCCTTCTTCTTCGTTTTTAGGATTCGATTTGTCGTTAAGTAAACGTCGGGATTCGGATAATAAGTTGTTGGCCAATTGCCGTTGGGCGTTGTATAGTTTTTCGACAATGGGTTTGTATTTGTCGAAATCTTGTTGTTCACCGCGAGGTGTAGGGCCTGAAATGATTAAAGGGGTACGTGCATCATCAATCAACACCGAGTCAACCTCGTCGACTATGGCATAGTTGTGCCGTCGTTGCACTAATTCGGTGATGTTGCGGGACATATTATCTCTCAAATAGTCGAATCCGAATTCGTTGTTGGTTCCGAAGGTGATATCAGCCAAATAAGCATTGCGTCTTTCGTCGGAGTGAGGTTCGTGTTTATCAATACAATCCACACTTAATCCGTGAAATTGATATAGCATGCCCATCCATTCGGAGTCACGTTTTGCCAAATAATCGTTCACGGTAACCACGTGCACTCCTTCGCCTGTTAAAGCGTTCAGGTAAACAGGTAAGGTAGCCACCAGCGTTTTCCCTTCACCGGTAGCCATTTCGGCAATTTTTCCTTGATGTAATACTGTACCTCCAATCAACTGAACATCATAATGACACATATCCCATGTGATGAGATTTCCACCGGCCATCCATTGGTTTTGGTAAACAGCTTTATCTCCATTGATGTTAATACAGTCGAATTTAGCAGCCAAATCACGATCGAAATCGTTGGCTGTTACCATCACTTCTTTGTTTTCTTTGAATCGGCGCGCCGTTTCTTTCATGACGGCAAAAGCTTCGGGGAGAATTTCGTTTAATACGTTTTCGGATGTATGGTAAATACCGTCTTCTAACTCTTCTATTTCGGTATAAAGGGCTTCCTTTTCCTTTATATCCATATCGAAATTTTGTTCAAGACTGTCTTTGATTTCCTGAACACGGGCTTTTTCTTCTGCAATTTCTTCTTGAATACGTTTTTTGAATGCTATGGTTTTTAAACGCAGTTCATCGTTCGATAATTTTTCAATTTCGGGGTATATGTTTTGTATCTTATGTAAAACAGGATTCAGTTCTTTCAAATCCTTATCCGATTTTGTCCCGAATATTTTCTTTAACCAATTTGACATGTTTCTTATTTTGAGATAATTATATTAAAACTCATTTGTTTTTTATTAAGTGAACAAAAGTAATCATTTTTTAGGAATAATAGGGAAATAAATTTAAAGCTTCACTATTTTTATATATCTATTTAAAATATGATAAATCTATGTACATTTGCATGGTAAAAAATATATTGTTAAAATCATAATAATAAGTAAAAGAAAAAGAATCATATAAAGATTCGTTAAATCAGTAGAAAAAGTATTTTATTTATAACATAACACATAAGTGTTTCTATATAAATAAGCATACTTGCATGATAAAATCGACTATTTCGTTTTTTTGTTTTTAATTTCGTCGATTTTTTCCTTTTGCAATTCAATAGTATAGTTTAATTGATCAATTATTTTGTGATATCGTTCAATTTCTTCTTTCAATTGTTTGATTTTTTCTTCGTTTGAAGATGTTTTTAGCAGTATTTCTCCTTCTCCACTTAAGATATATTCCTCGTTAATGGGATAGTTTTTTTTGAGAGACATTAAGATTTCACCGGAAATTCTTTGCTTTTCTTTCCTAATATCTGTCAAAAAAGAGGAGCTTCTTCCGATTTTTTTGCATATTTCGTTATTGTTTTTGGCGAAACCACGCCTTTTAAGTTCTTCAATAGCTTTAAGAAGTCTTTCGTTTTCAAGCATTAAAAAATATTTTAATTTTTTTTGAATTAAATCTTATAATATCTTATATTATCTTAATATTTGTTATACATTTGCAGTGTCAAAAATGTTACGAATTTAACACTACAAATTTATTTTATTTTTTGAAATGAAAATTTATACTTACCGGGAATTGAAAAATAATCCAGAAAAATTAAAAGAATTCCGACAGAAGCTTCCATGGAACTTTGCTTCTTTTCTGTATAAAAACTATCAACAAAAGGCTGAGAAAGAAAAACAAAGTAAACCGAAGTATTCAATTTCAACCATTCGGAAAGTTGCCAGTGGAGAAAGGCATAATGAATTGGTGCTAAGAGATTTAATCGAAATAGTGAATGCATGGGAACAAATTAGAAATATATTGTCGAATCTTAATAAATACCTGCAAAAATGATAATATTGTTTGTTAAAAGATGATTAGCGCTAAGTAAATAAAAGGATGTTAAATAAATAAATAAATAAATTAAAAAGATGAATTACAAAATGAATTATCAAGGCCAAGAAGGTTCGAATTATCCTTCATTTAGATTATTATGTAGTGAATTGTTTGAAGAGATGGATATTCCTCCCGAAAGAAATCTTCAAATATTTAATGCTATTTACGAAAAAGCTTTTGGGAAGCATGCCGATGAAGAGCTTATAAAATATTTTTGTCTGAATTGATAAGAACGTTTTAAGTAGTCAATTCAAAGAAACCAGTAAACGACTTCCGCCTCAATGGCAGGAAGGTTTGGTCGATATATATATTGATAATGTCTCTTTATGTTGCGGAGAGACAGGGATTCGAACCCTGGGTACCCGTAAAGGTACAACGGTTTTCGAGACCGCCCCGATCGACCACTCCGGCATCTCTCCTTTGTTTAAAAAACAAGAGTTGCAAAAGTAAATAAAATTACTTCAACATTATATTGTTTCTCGAATTTTTTTCAGCATACCGGATGTATCGCTTAATGAAATGTAATACACAGGATTAAATTTTAATCTTTCTATAACATTATTGTTGTTTTTACGTTTAATGAAAAGACATCCATGGAATAAATGAGAAATCGGTCTGTCATATTAAGTGTTTTGTTTGTTTTGATGTTTTCCGCTGTGTTTTCTCAAAACATAAGGTTCCGTTGTATACAAGTCATCGATTCTGCGAATGTTGTTTTGTATTGGGAACGAAACGCTATTCCCCTTACCTATCAAATAGAGGTTTATGCTTCTTTGTCTTTAACAGGGACTTATCTGTCATTGTCAACTATCAATGAAAGTGATATTGATAGTTTTCTACATGAAAATGCACAAGCGCACTTACAACAACATTTTTATTATTTAAAAGCAAGTCCAAAAAACGGTGATCCGTCATTACCTGTTTATTATTCAGACACATTGGAGAACTTGTCTTTGGTTTTGGGGAGACAAAAGGGTGTTGCTAATCTCTATTTTAAACAACCTATGACATTTGCGACTTCCGATAGTATTAAACTTGACCGTAAGACCGATGGGGTTTGGGACGTATTGCAAACATTACATAACATTACTTATAATGATACCGTTAATGATACCATAACCTTTTGTGGAAAGTTTACTTATTATCGTATCCGTTATGATAAAGGCGGTGGTTGTGAAAATATTTCATATGCTGTTTCCGATTTACTTTCCGATGATCTTCCTCCCGACCTTGCTCGTTTAGATACGGTTAGCTTAAATCAAGTAACACAGAAAACGGAATTGGGATGGGAGAGAAGTGCCTCGGCCGATGCTTACGGTTATATTATTTATTTTTTTACCGGTATTTGGATAACGATTGATACTTTATACGGTGCCGAAAACACATTCTATATTGATAATAAATATTCGGCTGAAAATGAATCCCAAGCCTATCGCATCGCTACTATCGATACTTGTTTAAATGCCAGCCCATTGGGGGATATTCATAATACTTTGTTCCTTACGGCATCGATTGAAAAATGTGATAGTATAGTGTTTTTCCGCTGGAATAGTTACCAAAATATGCCCGAAGACGTTGACTCATTCCGTATTTATGCTTCTGTAAATAAGGGGCCTTTTAACATAATTGCCTCTGTGACCGGGAATGAATTAAAGTATGATTATAAACATGTTAATACGGCTTACGATTATCAGTTTTTTGTGCAGGCGGTGAATAAGAAATTGGGGTTTACGTCTTCTTCAAATATCGTGGATGTTGCATTTAATCGCAACATTGGCAATGGGAGTGTAACCATGCGTTATGTAAGCGTTGTAGATAATGATTATTTAGAAATTGCTGCTCATGTGGATGATACGGTCGAGTTTAATGATATGTTTTTATATAAAAGTGTCGACAATGGCAAATCATTTACTTTTTATGATAAGCTGGCTAAAACCAAGCAAGCCGAAAGTTATGTTTTTGAAGATGAGAAAGTAGATGTTGAAAGGTTTAATTATTACTATTATGTTAGTTTAACCGATGAATGCGACATGGAATATGTTTTTTCCGATACGTCGGCTAATATTTTGCTGACGGAAGTTGACGGGGAACTCAGTTATAATTGCATGGAGTGGACGGAATATCCGTGGTTTGCTTCCGGCTTGGAGGCTTATGAAGTGCAAAGGAAAACCCAAGTTGAAAGTGATTTTTCTTTGATCACTTCAATGATGGCGGGTGAAGTTACGTATAATGATTTTGTGTGGAATTTGTCGGAGGAGGGTGGTGTGTTTTATTATAAGATACTGGCGGTTGAGTCGGCTTCGTCTCGTTTTCAAGATCAGAGCGAATCGAATACCATTAAAATTGTTAAGGAGCCTACTTCATATATTCCCAATGCTTTTGCTCCCGATGGTGTGAATAAAATCTTTAAACCCGTTTGTGTGTATGTTGATGCCGATAGTTATGATTTTAAAATATATAACCGTTGGGGTGAGTTGCTTTTTCAAACAAAAGATGTTCAAACCGGATGGGATGGGGATTTTAATGGTAAACCGGCGCCTCAAGGTGTTTATACGTATGTGATAACGTATAAGTTGGATGAGAAGGAAAGCGTGGTAAAACGCGGAACGGTGCTGCTGATGAGGTAGGAATTCATTATTCAATTAAAAATTAAAAATTAAAAATAATAAATAATAGTCATTAATCAGTCCACTTATATCAGGACAAGTCAGTTTTACTTCGGTTTAAAAAAAGGTATGCAAGGGGAAAATCCATTCATGTTCGGATACTCATCCGTGCACGCACGAATGTAAATCCGAGCGTGCACGGATTTTTTCCGTGAATGCATCAAATATTTTTGAAGCGCATCAAATTTTAAGGGCAATTAACAGCCAGTAATACAGACATATAATAAATTGATTGTTGATTTGAAGCGCCTCAAATTGCATCCGTTGCTGCATGTTTTATTTATAGACTTGTTCCACCTTTTTATATTCGGCATTGGCTAACGCTTGCCTTAATTTCTTTCCGGGTAAATATCGAATACTTTGGTTGCTAATCAGGGTTTCATCAACCTCTTCTTCGGTATTTACACCTGTACTTGAAAAACGTGGATACATTGTCCCCAAACGATTGAATTGCACATAGCGACTCTGACACAATTTGGTTTCAATCACAAACTCAAATGCAGCAATTACTGCAACAATGTCCGGTTCAGTCATTGAACAGAACTTTTCGACTTCTTTAACAATTTCATCAATTGTTACTACGTCGCCTAAAACAATGGTGGCATAATGCTTTTTAACACCACCTCCGGGTACTCCCGGTTCTCATCTTAATAAGGAGCGATAATGAATACTCATGTTTTTTAATTTTTAATTGAGTGCTGTGTGCCACTGGTTTCCCTATCTTTTGATTTTGTTTCGGCGGAGAGCTTGATGGTATTTTCGTGCGTTGATGGCGTGTTGATGCGGACTGACGGCAAAATTGTGATAACCGGAGAAATCGTCTTTTGCACACATATATAAGTATTTGTGCTTTTCAAAGTTCAAAACGGCATCTATAGCGGAAGCTTCGGGTATGCGAATGGGTCCGGGTGGTAATCCTGTGTTTTTATAGGTGTTATAAGGGGAATCGATTTCTAAATCGCTTAGTAATATGCGTTTAATGCCGGGATTGTTTAATGCATATTTAATGGTGGGATCGGCTTGAAGCAACATTCCTCTTTTCAGCCGATTGATGTAAACGCCTGCAATACGGGGTTGTTCGTCGGTTTTGTGGTTTTCTTCTTCTACTATTGCTGCTAAGATGGAGACTTCAATAGGCGATAAATCAATTGCTTCGGCTTTTTGCAATCGTTGTTTTGTCCAAAAGTTTTGATGTTCTTTAAACATTCGTTTGAAGAATGCGGTGTCGGATGTGTTCCAATATAGTTGATAGGTGTTTGGAATAAACATGCTCAATATGTTTTCGGAAGTGAAGCCGTAATGGGAAAGGAAGTTGTTGTTGTTTAGCAATGTTAATAATGAGAGGCTGTCTACTTCGAGCTGGGAGGCGATTTTTTGTGAAAGTTGTTCTTTGTTGCGTATGTTGTTGAAAATAAGATGAACGGGTTCTTGGTTTCCGGAGCGTATCTTGTTGATTAAGTCATTGTTGCTCATTAGGGAATCTAACTTATAACGTCCGGGGTGTATGCGATCGGCTAATTTTTTATGTTTTGCCAAAGTTTGAAATGCATCTGCGTTTTCCAATATTTGTTGTTTTTCAATGAGATGAATTAATTCCGTATAGGTAGTTCCTGTGGGTATATAGAGGTATTCGGGTGCGTTTGGATGTAGACCGGGTTTGAAAAATTGATTGTAATAATTGTAAGCGATGCCTGCGGTTGTGATAATCAGAATAAAAAGGATGCTAAGTATAATGATTATGCTTTTTTTTCTTCTCATTCGTTTTAGGCTTTTTGATTTATGAGTTGAAAAAAGAGTTCGTCGTGCCATTGGTTGTTTATCAAATGCCATGATTTATGTGTGCCGCTTTGAATAAAGCCGTGTTTTTTAAATAATTGCAGGCTCGCTGTATTGTCGGGTGTAATGGTGCAATACAATTGGTGAAGTTGCAGGGTGTTAAAAGCATATTGGATTAATAGGGATAAAGCTTCGGAAGCGTAGGTTTTGTTTCTGTGTTCCGGAATGATAAGGATGCCTACTCCGGCTCGTTTATGCGTGGGGTTAAAATCGAATAAATCGATGGTTCCGACCACTTGTTTTGTTTGGATTTCGGCAATCATTAACCTTAATTGTTTGAGGTTGTAGATGTCGCGGGTGGATGCTTCGATTACATATTGTTCAATGGCGAAACGCGAAAAGGGTGTTAAGGTGTTGCTTAAATGCCATAAGTCGGTGTTGTTTTCAATGCTTTGTAAAATGTCGACGTCTTTGAATTCAACGGGACGTAAAAAAACTTTTTCTCCTATCATACGGATTTGTTTAAATGAGTTTACCAATCATCTTCAATTTCAATTTCAGCAGGTTGTTTTTTATAATCGTTTAAATCTTTGTCTTGTTGCTTTTTGTTTTGTATGCTATCCTGTTTAAAAATAGTGTTGAAGTCTTGTTTTTGTTCTTTGATTTGATCTTTTATTTCGCTTTTGGTATGTTGACGCGACCATTTGAATTGGGGATTATCCAGGTTTCCGCTTGCGCTGATGAAGATGTAAGTATTTCCGGTTCCGTCGTTAACCACTTCGCCGAAATCATCTTGGTTTTTTCGTTTATTGCGGCGTTTGTTTGACAGCAAATCGTTTAATTTAAGTTTAATGGCATAATCCATGTTTCCGTTAAAGGCTTGATTTCCTGATAATGTTAAATTCAAAGCATTATTCTTCACGTCCATTTCAGGAATTGTAATGATTTGGTTTTTAATGGCAATTCGATTTTGAAGATGGGCGAAACGTATGTTTTGTAAATCTTCTAATTCAACGAATTTTGATAAGGATTCCAAGGGTTTGAAGTTAATGAGTTGACCGTTATCGATGGAAATATTAGCCAATACATCCACACTTTGGGGGATGATTGATAAATCGCTTTTAGCTTTGGCTTTGAAAAGGATATTGGAAGAGGCAGTACCTCTGATGTTTTTATCGGTTATGCCCGTTTCCGACTGACCAAAATTATTGAAAGCATGAAACATTTTCTGAACGTTGGCTCCTTCGATTTTGGCATTGCAATATATAGAAAAGGTATTGTTTCCTATTTGTTGTGCATAAGCTGAAGTGAAAACATTGCCGCCAAAAGCATTTAAGTTTAGGTTGTTAATGGTGAAGGTTTGGTTTTTCCATTCGGCACTTCCCGATATTTGGTTGCCTTCGAAGGCATCGAAAACGAATTTATTGATTTGTAGACTTAATTTAAGATCAATGCGTTGAGGGAAAGCGATTTTAAATGTATTGTCGGTTTTGGTATCTGTTGTATTTGAAGACGATGATTTGGAGAAAAAGCGATTGAGGTTGAGGTAGGGAGAAGATACATCGGCTTCGATGAGCATATGGTTTTGATCGGTAAAGAAATAATCGAAATAATTGCTTATGTTTCCGTTTAATAAAAAAGTGTTGTCGTTAACGGATCCGTTTAAGTCGACAACACGAATGCATTGATTCGACAGTTCCAATTTGCCGTTTAAGTCATCAAAAGCAGTTTCTCCTTTTCCCAATTGGAAATAAACATTATTTAATGTAATATTTCCGGAAATTTCGGCAGTTTTAAAATCGGCTGCCGTCAGTTTGGTGAAAGTTGAAAATTGATTTTTGAAATGAATATCGATGGATGAAGCCCCTTTGGTTTTGTAGATATAGTTTTGAGGCATAAATCCTTGCCAATCTTCAAGATTTACGTCGGAAACTAAATGGAAGCTAAGTAAAGGTGCCTGTAAGTTTTTAAGTGATAAGTTTCCTTTCACTGTTTTATTGTTTAATAAAGCGGAGAATTGAGTGATTTCTAATATGCCGCTTTTCTTTAAATTTATGTTTGCGGTTTTAAAACTTCCTTTAAATTTAATTTGAGATAAGCGAATGTTGCTTTGGATGTTTTTTATGCTTCCATTGGCAAGAGAAAAGCTTGCTTTGGTGTGGAATGTAGGTTTTTTGCCTGTGGTACCTTTGGCTGTTAACCGGAAAGCCAAAAGGCCTTCGGGTTCGTATTTTTCAAGGATTTTTTGTGTAGATGCAGGCATTTCATTCAACACATCTTTTAATGAAATTTGATTTCCTTTTAATTGTATGGCGTAAGTAAGGTGATGTTGGCTTTGTTGCAAGTCGATATCGGTTGAAAAATGAAAATTATCTATACGTAAATTTCCTTTTTTCAAAGTGTAGTGTTGTTTTTCGGCG
>Ga0265293_10013053_pt1 | contig 10873 bp, 11 predicted proteins | sample Munlanlewell138R_FD_192505 | JGI IMG/M metagenome (GOLD analysis project Ga0265293, IMG submission 192505) | Leachate microbial communities from a municipal landfill in Southern Ontario, Canada - Leachate well 138R | ecosystem: Engineered > Solid waste > Landfill > Unclassified | place: Canada... | reverse complement strand
TTCAGTTATCTTGCCCAATGCCGCCAGTGCTGCTTTGACTGGTATGGGATTACTTTCGAGGAACAAGTCTCGGAAAAGCGGATAGTAGTTGCGATGGATGGAGAGTGCGCCGGCAAAATCACCTTGCAATGCCATTGCCGCCATGGCGCTGACTTCGGCTGGGATCAGGTTTGAGGCCACGCTGATCACTCCGCGGGCGCCGACCGCCATCATTGGCAGGGTCAGGTTGTCATCGCCGCTCAGCACCGTCAGATTGCAGGCATCCAGCAGGCTGGAAACCCGCTCGACGCTGCCGCCAGCCTCTTTGATGGCCGCTACCAACGGATGGGATGACAGGCGGACAACTGTCTCAAGAGGGATTTCCTTGCCGGTTCGCCCTGGCACATTGTACAAAACAATTGGCAGGCCTGACTTTTCCGCCACCTCGGTGAAGTGCCGGTACAGTCCCTCGCCGCTGGGCTTGTTGTAGTATGGTGTCACCTGCAAGGTGGCATCAACCCCGATTTCAGCGGCGCGCTTGCTCAGATGCACCGCCTCACTGGTCGAGTTGGCACCAGTGCCAGCGATGATTTGGCAGCGCTTGTTGGCTTCTTGCGCGACAAATTCAATTACTTGCATATGCTCATCGAAATTCAAAGTCGGTGACTCACCAGTGGTGCCGACCGGCACCAGACCAGTGACACCGCCTTTGATCTGATCTTCAACTAAAAGCTTCAAGGCAGAGTAGTCAACCAGTCCATTTTTGAACGGGGTGACAATTGCAGTATAACAACCAAATAATTCCATTTCTTTTCTCCTGGCCAGGGAAGGATCTCTCCATTGTTAATCGGCGGTATGTGACACTACTATATATCCTCGATAAAAAAAATAAAGCCGGCGGTAAAAAGCAAGGTTCTGGTTCATTCAAGTTGCCGGCAGCTGCGAAACAACAAGAGCGACACCTTTTCGCAAAGGCGTTTTAACTGCTTCCAGTTTTGCAATTCAGGACGTTTCAGGAAGAGCTTTGTTGCTCGGCATAGAGCCTCCACAGATGATAACGTTGGGCGTATGGATCGACACAACGCGCCTTGCAGATGCGCAGAATTTTGGCGACAAGCAAAGAATCCTGCGCCGCGGCATCACGTAGTGCGTGCCAATCAGCCAGCCGGCCCCGCTCAATAATATCGTCAATGGCCGCGCTGCTGTATCCCTTGCCAGGCTCTATGTGTCGATGTTTCATGGCTCGTTAAATGTGTTATGGCAACCCCAAACAAATGCCCCTAACATAAATATAAAATGAAAAAATACAACTCAAGTGGAAAAACCGAATTTTTTTGCCACGAATTGGAAAAGCGGACAAAATAATGGATTTTTTGTTGGAAAAGCGGACAAAAACGTGGTTTTTTTGTTGGAAAAGCGGACAAAATCATGGGTTTTTTGTTGGAAAAGCGGACAAAATCGGATAAAAAACATTGGATAACCGGATAAAACTGCGGTTTAAGTTTGCGAAAAACCGGTCATGCTATATAGTATTCAAGTGTCATAACGATTAGGATTATATCTATGCTGCAACGCAAGATCAGCGTTAAATTAACGGATTTTTTTGCCAGCGACCAACGCAAAGCCCTGCTGGTCACTGGTGCCCGCCAGGTTGGCAAAACTTATATTATTCGGGATTTCGCCAAAAAGGCTTTCAAGTCTTTTGTCGAAATTAATTTTTATGAAAATTCGCAGTCGCTGTCGCTGTTCAAGGGGTGCACTGACGCTGAAAATTTGTTGTTGCGCATTTCAGCGGTCAGCAAATCTCCGCTGATACCTGGCGAGACACTCATCTTTCTTGACGAAATACAAGAATGCCCGGACATATTGACCGCCATCAAATTTCTTGTCGAAGATGGACGCTACCGCTATATCCTCAGCGGCTCTTTGCTCGGCATCGATTTAAAGGACATCCGTTCTCTGCCGGTTGGCTATATGGATATTATCACGATGTATCCAATGGATTTTGAGGAGTTCGCGACTGCACACAAGGTGTCTAAAAAAATAATGGATACCTTGCGCTCCGCTTATGAAAATCTTTCGGAAGTCGATCAAGTCATCCATTCGAAAATGCTCGAACTGTTCAAACTTTATTTGATTGTCGGAGGAATGCCAGCGGTTGTTGCAAAATATATGGCAAGCAATGACCTTCGCAAAGTCCTTGATGAGCAGCGAGCCATCATCAGGCTGTACAGGCGTGACATCGCCAAATACGACCAGGAAAACAAACTCTACCTGGAAGAGATTTTCGCCTTGATTCCAAGTGAATTGAATAACAAGAACAAACGCTTCATTCTCAAAAAACTTAATGAGAATTTTAAATTTTCGCGTTATAACCACAGTTTTCTCTGGTTGCGGGATGCCGGCGTTGCCTTGCCGGCCTACTGCGCCTCCGAGCCGGTTGTTCCGCTGCTGATGTCAAAATCCACCAATCTATTCAAATTGTTTCTTTGCGATGTTGGCCTGCTGGTGGCCATGTGCATGAATGATATGCAGATTAAAATTCTCACTGGTGAAGTATCGATCAATTTTGGCTCAATCTACGAGAACGTCACCGCACAGGAATTGAAGGCCCATGGCTTCAACTTGTACTATTTCAACAGCAAAAAACAGGGTGAAATTGATTTTCTTGTTGAACGAAGCGGGAAAATTCTTCCGCTGGAGATAAAATCAGGGAAGGACTATACGCGTCATGCGGCTTTAGACAATCTTCTTGGTAATCATGACTACACCATTCCTGCAGGTTACGTATTTCATAATGACAATGTGAAAAACACAGGCAAAATTATTTATTTGCCTATCTATATGCTGATGTTTCTGCAAAATGAAGCAATGCCGGAATCCATCATTTACAAACCGGATTTCTCGACATTAAAATAAAGGAATCTCATGCCCTGCTCCTATTTTTTGCCGCGTCCGAAAAAATGGACTGAAGCCGTGTCTATATTCAGTGTTGAAAGTGAAAACCCAGTGCCAGTCAGGATAATGACCGGTTGCGGGCGGAAATACGACTGACAACAAACTCAAGATGACACGGAATATACATTGCCCAACTCTCGACTATTTCGGAATGTTGCTCCGATATAGTTGAGCAATCGCGCATGTCCAAAAAGGGGTGCAGGGTGCGCCAGGGGCGCAGTGCGTGGTGCGTTGTGCGTGGTGCGTGGTGCGCCAGGGCGCAGTGCGTTGTGCGTGGTGCGTTGTGCGGTTTAAAAGGTGGCGCAAGCGGCTCGCTTGCGATTGCGTGTATTCGCCCAGCTCCTGAACTACAGTGGCATTCCGGTGCGCGCATAGCTGCGTGGTGCGTAGTGCGCCAGGGGCGCAGTGCGTGGTGCGTGGTGCGTGGTGCGTGGTGCGCCAGGGCGCAGTGCGTTGTGCGCAGTGCGTGGTGCGGTTTAAAAGGTGGCGCAAGCGGCTCGCTTGCGATTGCGTGTATTCGCCCAGCTCCTGAACTACAGTGGCATTCCGGTGCGCGCATGGCTGCGTGGTGCGCCAGGGGCGCAGTGCGTAGTGCGTTGTGCGTGGTGCGTTGTGCTGTCTCATAGTTCCCTTGTCCCCCACAAAACAGTCCCATTGTCTCCTTGTCCCATAATCATACGTCCCATAGGTCCCATAGGTCCCATAGTCCCATCCAAACAACAATAGCCATCGTCAACGGTTCTTGGGTTGTGGACATAGCCCACCCTTAGGTCTTTACGCCTCAAATCATATTTGCCGGCAAGATTAGATCGGTGTTGGTCAGGGGCAGCACTTTGTCCGCCATGCATATCAAGGCACCTTCGCCACGTTTCATGCCGGGTATTTTATCGAGCAATGCAAATGCGGAGATCATGGCTCTGTCTGGGTCACTGCCGGCCTTGATTTCGACTGGATGGAGAACTTCGCCTTGCTGAATAAGCAGGTCAATTTCCCTTTTATCTTTGTCGCGATAATAAAACAGCGGTGGTCGGCAGTTGCCGTCATTGTAGTAGCTTTTCAAGACTTCGGCGATGACAAAGGTTTCAAAGGCAGCCCCCCACATCGCGCCGCGGGAAAGCTGCTCGGGTGTATTCCAGCCCAGCAACCAGCAAAGCAGGCCGGTGTCAAGAAAATACATTTTCGGAGTCTTGAGAAGGCGCTTGTTGAAGTTGTTGAAATACGGCTCAAGCAGATAAACCAAACCACTGGACTCCAGCACCGAGAGCCAGCGGCGCACCGTTTTGTCATCTTTGCCGCAGACTTCTGAAATCCCGCGCAGGTTTAACATTTGCCCCGACAATGCGGCCACCGCACGAACAAAGCGGATAAAGGCGGACTCATCCTGTATCTGCAAGGTGTCGCGTATGTCTTTCTCAATATAGGTCTGAAAGTAGGAGCTGTAAAAATCAGCCCAGTCACGCAAGTCGCCAGGAGTTCCATGCAATTCCGGGAAAAAACCGCCGTGTATGCGTTGGATGATCCGTTGATAATCAAAGGGAGCCGAGTTTTTCCTCATCGCCTCACGATGCTCGCGAGTTGGCAGAAAAGGCGCGGTATAGGTCAGCAGGTCGAGCTCACGCATGGAAAGTCCCGACATCTGAATGACACCGGCGCGCCCGGCCAGACTCTCGCTGACATTTTTCATCAACTGCAAGCTTTGCGAGCCAGTCAGAAAATATTGCCCTTTCGCAGTGCCGGCATCAACTCGATCCTTGATATATGAAAAAAGAGTTCCCACCTTCTGGATTTCATCGACAATGACGGGAGGACGATATTCCTCAAAAAAAGACGAGGGGTTGTCAAGCGCGGACTGACGAACCAGAGGATGGTCCAAAGCAATATAGTTGAAATGAGGGAAAAACGTTTTTAACATCGTCGATTTGCCAACCTGGCGAGCACCGGTCAGGACAATCACCGGCTTGCGGGCGGAAAGACGACTGACAACAAACTCAAGATGACGCGGAATATACATTACTCAACCCTCGACTATTTCGGAACCTTTCTCCAATATAAGCGAACAACTGCGCTTGTCAATTTTTTGCTTTTAGCCAGCGGCTGCTGAATCAAATTTTTGCCACGAATTGGAAAAGCGGACAAAAATGAAGAAACGTTGGCCAGCTGGATAAACATCGCGGTCTAATTATTAGGCGTTGTAGGCCAAATTGACTTGATGGATTACTGCGTCATAATTTTTGTCGGCGATGTTTTTGAATAATTCGTCGTTCAATCCGATATGCAACACGTGTAGCAACTTGTGAAAATCATAGATCAGGTCTTCTGTTCTACTTGAAAGATTTTTTTTAATTGAGGCTATCTTTGCCAGAATAAGCAGGTGCTGATATTCCTTGTTTATAAGAGTGGTGGTTCCCAGTATGTGTGCGTGGTTCAAATGCTGGGTTGGTGTCAGGGCGATAAGGTTTTCAAAATAAAAGCTGATGGCGGGGAAATCCGCGGCTGGGAAAATATGATGGATGTGCGTTGCCGACTCGCCGCCATATTTCGCCCTATCGTATTCAGTCAGGCCATGGCGGAACTGAAGATTGAAGTCCTTGATTATCCGTTTAGCCTTGTTGGAAACATATCGATAATACGCCTCCTGCGAAACTGTCACTTGGCGTACGGGCTCATGTTCTTGACGTGTGACTCCCTTGGGTTTTTCCGAATACAAATCACGAAAATTGTCGCGGTTGTACATTAGCATATCAAATGTCACTTTGTCTTTGGAAAGATGGCCTCTTTCCGTGCCGCGAGTATTTCTGTGATAAGCCAATGGATTCAACACCTTGATGAAAATCCGGTTGCATTCAACTTCACCATTGATTGGAGTATTAGCCATGATGAAAGAAGAATATTTGCTTTTCAATGTATGGTATTCTTCTTTTGTCTGCCTGACAAAAAACGCTCAAAGGCATTCCACAATCTGGAGTCGGCTAACACTTTCTCAATATATGCGGTCATAAACAACAGTGTGTTGCGTTCGCGCAGGGCTATGAACGCAAGCATATTCTCATCCCGCACTGCATAGAGGTTGCGCCCGGAGACCTTGATTTTCTCCAATACGCCGGCATAAGACAGCATTTCCAAAGGCTGCTGAAAAAACTTGTCATATTCATTGCGCGCTATTCTTGCGTCCGGACTTGGTTTTTTGAAGATGGCAAGCACATTTTCCACCGCATAATTGTCATGCCAGATAGCGACAGACGAAAATGTGTTGCCGGGTTTGTCTTTTGTATACTGCAAAACACAGTCTGCTATAGTGGTCACAACATCGATAGCGCATTTCTGGTCAAGCCAGCGGGCATTGTGAGATTTTGCAAGATCATAATCCTTGTTTTGAAAATAAGCCCGTATTTCTTTTTCGCTATAAAATTTCATGCCCCGCTCCTATTTGCTGCGTCCGAAGAAATAGACTGAGGCCGCGTCTATATTCAGTGACCGCGTCTGATAGTTTCGCGCAATGCGATAAAATTGCCGATACTCCCGGGATGAGTAATATTTCAGTTCCTCGTCCGTCAATGGCAAGTCTGGTTTCTTTAAGGCCAGTATCGCCACGGAGCCGTTGGCTACGGTCCCCTTGGGTTTGCGCATCATTCTAGGGTTGTATGTCATATTGGGCACCAGATAGACATCTGTTCTGTCCAGAAACTGGTGACAGGCCAGTTTTCGGGCTTGGGAGGGCAGTATATATGAATCGTATCCAGGAATGTCAATAATTGTGCTGCCATCGTCACTGATGTTACGAGATTTTAACACTCTTAGCTGTGATCTGTCGTCGATCAACATCGAATTGGTGAGCTGGCGGTCCCTGAAAGTGTCAAACACATCAAAAATCATTTTTGCGGCAATTTCGTCAAAAAAATCATCGCGATAAATTAACCAATAGGGATATTTGCGGCAACAAATATAGTTTTGCCTTTGCCACAGGCGAATGTTCTCTGTGATTGAAACAACCCTTGTGCGTCCCGGTTTTCGTCCGGGACTGATCCCCAGACAAACTGTTTCCACCAAAACACCGTCAAAACCATTCTCGCCAAAATCAAGTATAAAGTCCAAGCGCTGCTTTTCGAGCAGGGTTCTGGTCAGTTTGTACTCAGGGGCGTTAAGTACATATTTAGGAGCTATTAAGGCAACTGAACGGCCAAGTTGACAAGCCTTTTCAATAAAAAATGCGGCCAGGTTGGAGCTTTCCTTGTTGATCGCGTTTTGTCGATAGATTTTCAGTTGTTTGTCGCTGGCAACGAGTTTGCTAAAGGGAGGGTTGCCGACCACGAGATCATATTTGCCTTTGAATGTATGGAGAAGAAAGTCGTCATTGATGTAGTTTATGGAAAAATTGGCCGGCAAGTCCATCTTTGCTACCAGCTCTCTTAAGACATCCAGAACTGCGCTGTCGATGTCAACAACGTCGATTTCGACTTTTGCGCAATCAGCGTATTTCAACTTCAACAATGGAAGAAAGTTGCCAGCGCCGACTGAGGGTTCAAGAATTCTGATGCTTTGACCGTCAAAGGAGGGCAGCTCTTTGATTATTTCGGTGATCAGAAACTTGTTGGTGAAGTAGGCGGAATTGTCAATTCGCTTGCAATTGGCCAGTTCAGCTATCAAGGACAGCGTTGAAACTGAAAACCCATCCCGGTTTTGTCTGATAAAATTGAGCAGGTTTTTAGTGTCAGCCAAATTTTGCGAGTCAATTAAGTCAAGAGTCTGTTTTTTTTTTAATCTCGGCGCAACAAAAAGTGATTTGAAATTGGCGGCTATACGCCTGCAAATTTCGCTTGGCACTGCCTCTCCGATCGACTGCCTGATTTTAATTTCCTCTTTTTTGAGGAATGCGCGCTTGTCTTTGTAAGGCAATTTGTTCAATTCGTTGAATGCTGTCGCCGTCCATTTGAACTTCTCGGGTATACTCATCATTATCATCAGCTCGCGGATGCTGAAGACGCGGTCATCAGAGGGGTGAAGGGTGTTTTGGCTCGCCATCTGGTCGTTGCGCGTGTGTATGCACGGGCCGACTTTGTTCCAGCACTGACGCTTATATTTGTCAGCGTTTTTTTGCTGGTTGACAACTATTTTCCCATTGATGACGCGATGCGGTTTCAAATTAAGGTCTGTGTTGTCAAAGGCCGATTTGCCCTCTGGCAGACCTTGTATCCAGCGCCGCATGTTTTCGGGATAGGTTCTAAAAGCGTGATATATGTCATTGTCGCTTACGGCACCCCATTCGTTTAAAGCTGGCAAATGTCCAATCACCTCACGCAATGTCCGTTCTGGACTGCGCTGTGGGAACAATTCCAAGGGCGATATCTGATCGGACAAATCCTTTCGCACGCCGATAACCAATGTCCTGGTACGGCTGGAAGGTACTCCAAAATCCTTGAAATTAATGATTTTGGCAAAAATGGAATACTTGTCGGCGAGATTGCGCTCGATTGCCTCTCCGATCGGGCGTTCCGCGCCATCGATGTCAGTGCATGCGGTTTTGAGAAAGGCCGCGACATTTTCGAAGACAAAAACACGCGGCTTTATTTGCTTGACCTGGCGTATCGATTCAGTGACAAGCGAATTTCGTTTTATCTCGTCTTTGCTTTTTTTATGGTTGGCCACTGACATTCCCTGGCAGGGTGGAGTGGCAATCAAGATATCCAAGTCATTGACATGTTCCTTGACGCGCCATAATTCCAGTTGCGCAGAAATAGCGTTCTGGACTTCCGGAGTGCTAATATCACCAATCAGATAGCCTGAGTCGTACTTGCATTTATGGTTGAAGCGTTGAACATCCAGCCTGCGCTCTATCAACTCGTTGCTGAGAACGCACGAGAATCCCTCGCTGGTGAATCCATGACAACCGACACCCGCGCCGCTAAATAGGCTTATATATGTTAATTTAGGCATTGCCGCACCACATCCACTGCTTCAATTCTTGATAAGATTTGTGCGGCCAACATCAGCATTAATGTTCCTAGCAGCCGACATTTTTTGATCGCACTAGCCTCTCCCTAAATATAGCGTCGAAAAACACTTTTTTTACCACGAAAACACTAAAACGAGCAAATGAACGAAAATTCGCTTGCTAAACAGCTTGCGCAAAATTCAAGTCAGATTTGAATTTTGCGCAAAAGCGCTAGTCCCTCTCTAAATCACCCTGCGCTTTATGCCCAAACGCATGCCAGTCAGGATAATGACCGCCTTGTGGGCGGAAATACGACTGACAGGAAACCAAGATATGCGGAATATACATTGCCCAATTTTCGACTATTTCGGAATGCTGCTCCGATATAGTCGAATAGTTGCGCCTGTCAAAAAGGGGGCAGCGGGAAAGTGCGTGGTGCGTGGTGCGTGGTACTGTCCCATAGTCCCATTGTCCTCCACAAAACAGTCCCATTGTCCCCTTGTCCCATAATCATGCGTCCCATACGTCCTACACGTCCCATAGTCCCATCCAACAACAATAGCCTTGTCAAATGTTTTGCTGGCTGTGGACGCAGTTCATCCTAGGTTTTCTTGTTGTTGTTGTTTGTTTATTGCGGTATTATGTTTTCGAGTGTGCCTTTTTCCTCGTTTTCGTAGATGAGATTTTTGAGGTTGTCAATAGATGTCCACTCCGTCCACTTTGCCCAGCGATTCTGGTTTTGTTTCGATTCAAGTCGAGGACAGCTCGCTATTTTTGCCTTGGCTGGCGGTATTGGCTTCGCAGCGCATTGCCTACCAGGTTGAATATCAGGATGGGCTGCCCTGTTTGCTGGTGGCGGAGGCAGACCTGCCCAGAGTGCGGCGGGAGTTCGAACTCTATGAACAGAACACCGCTGCTTGGCGCGAAAGTCATCTTTTTAACGAAACTGAGACGCTGGTTTTCAGCTGGAGCAACTTCTGGACTGCCCTGATAAGCTTCGCGTTCCTGCTGCGCTTCCATCAATACGTGCAAGAGGCTGTGATAGACTGGCAGGCGCGCGGAGTCTGGAACGCGGCCTTGATCAGAAAAGGCGAGTATTGGCGCTGCCTGACTGCACTCACCCTGCATGGAGACTACGCACACCTGCTGGGAAATCTCTTTTGGGGCTGTATGCTTTTGACTATCGCCGCCCGCGAATTCGGAAATGGCGCAGCGCTCCTGATGATGCTGGTTGCCGGCTGCCTGGGCAATGCGCTTAACGCCTGGCTGCTGCCACTGGCCCAATATCAGGCGCTTGGAGCCTCGACCATGGTCTTTGGGCTGCTCGGCATGCTGGCCGGCGCAAGCACCCTCAAAATTCAGCGGCGACGATTGGCTGGGCGCGGTATCCTGCAGCAATTCCGGCTGTGGCTGCCCTTGCTGGCCGGTTTCGCCATGTTGTCCCTGACCGGAACTGCGCCAGGCAGCGACCTGGCCGGACATTTCAACGGCTTCCTCTGTGGCATTCTCCTGGGTGTGCTTAAAAACCTGCGCCCGCAAAAAATATCCAGCCTGCGATGGCAGCTGCTCTTTGCCGCCATCGCCATCCTGCTGCCGCCGCTAGCCTGGTTCAGGGCCTGGAAAATATAAACATAACCTGGTCTGGACTGCGCCAACAGCCTAAACAATTGTCCTGAAAGGACGATGCATAATGACTAGTGTTGTTGGATGGGACTATGGGACCTATGATTATGGGACTATGGGACGATGAGACGAATTTGTGGGGGACAATGGAACTATGGGACACCACGCACCACGCACCACGCACCACGCACTGCGCCTCCGCACGCCTCCGCATTGTCAAAAATTCCCTCAGCGATGCGGAATCAAAATTAGTTCGTGAGTTTCCCCCTGTTTTCGAGGTTTTTATCGGGCCGTGAACAAAAATAGTTCGCGTCTTTTTTTCGCGTCTTTTTTTTGATTAGTATTTATACCTACCAAATATTCTTGCATCGCCACCGCGATTTT
>Ga0265293_10013052_pt1 | contig 10873 bp, 9 predicted proteins | sample Munlanlewell138R_FD_192505 | JGI IMG/M metagenome (GOLD analysis project Ga0265293, IMG submission 192505) | Leachate microbial communities from a municipal landfill in Southern Ontario, Canada - Leachate well 138R | ecosystem: Engineered > Solid waste > Landfill > Unclassified | place: Canada... | reverse complement strand
AAAACATTGCATTTGCGTGTGACTGTTAGGTCGTAATAAGACCAATTGATCATTGCCTAAAAAAGGATTTTATAATCTTTTTTTGCTCGTCTTGGCATCATGGTTGCACGCATTCTCTAAACAGACCCGCGTAAGCAAGGTAGCCGCTCTGTGTTACTCAGTATTTAGCTTACGTGACCCTATTGCGGAGAATAATTAAAATGCTTAAAAAGCACAGCTTACTTGGTTTTTTTGTTTTATCACTGTGCGCACATCACAGCATAGCAGCTGTATCTGACACTGAAACTGCGCAGCTTGGGCGCACATTGATGCCCTTGGGCGGTGAGATTGCCGGCAATGCCGCAGGTACTATTCCAGCATGGCAAGGAGGTTTGACGACTGCCCCATCAGGCTATCAAGTAGGACAGCACCATATTGATCCGTTCGCCAACGATAAACGATTATTTACCATTACTAAAGCCAACCTGAATCAGTACCAAGATAATTTATCAGCAGGTCAGGTTGCTTTATTTAACACCTATCCAGACACTTATAACATTCCGGTTTATCCAAGCCGCCGCACAGCGTCTAGCCCACAGTGGGTCTATGATAATACCCACTATAATGCCCTTCATGCGCAGCTGGACAACAACGGCAATAGCTTCTCCAATGCTAAAGGCGGCATTCCTTTTCCAATCACAGACAATGCCGTTGAAATGCTGTGGAATCACATCGCCCGCTACCGAGGCGTGTATGGTGTGCGCAATGCTTCAGAAGCGGTTGTTCAGCGCAATGGTTCATATTCTTTAGTTGCCGCCCAACAACAAATTGTATTCAAATTTTATGAGAATCAAGGTGAGGCTGCGCAAGCGGATAATGTGCTGTTTTACTACCTGTCTTTTGTTAAAAGCCCTGCGCGCTTAGCTGGTGGTGCAGTGCTGGTGCATGAGACGCTGGATCAAACTAAAAGCATGCGCCAAGCATGGGCGTATAACGCTGGGCAACGACGTGTACGTCGAGCGCCAAACTTATCCTATGATGCGCCGATTGCTGCATCTGAAGGGATTCGCACTGCAGATAGTACAGATATGTACAATGGCAGTCCGGATCGTTATAACTGGACAGTGGTCGGCAAGAAAGAGATTTATATCCCGTACAATAATTACAAAATTACGCATCCCAGCGTGAGCTATAAAGAGTTGCTACAGGCGGGGCATATTAACCCCGAGTTCACCCGTAATGAGCTGCATCGTGTCTGGGTGATTGAAGGCACGTTGCGTGATGGTTCGCGTCATGTCTACTCTAAGCGCCGATTTTATCTCGATGAGGACAGCTGGCAAATTGTTATAGCGGATGAATATGACAACCGTGGTGAACTGTGGAAAGTGTCCATGGCGTACTTGAAAAGTTATTATGAAGTGCCGACCACTTGGACAGCATTGGATGTTTTTCATGATTTACAAGGACGTCGCTACCATGTGCAAAACCTTGATAATGAAGAAGATGCCACGATAGATTTCAGCTTAGCTGCACCAGATGACAGTTACTTTAAGCCGGCAGCGCTACGTAGGCGCGGCGTTCGCTAGAGTAGCCTGTGTGACCAGCCGTGCTATTTGCACGGCTTTTTCTTGGTTTGTTGCTAGCTTTACAATACTTAACAAAACAACTCTGAATAATGATTGCGAGTGCGAGCCCTATTTCATAGGATTAAGGCGTATAACTATAGCCTCTACAGGCACGTAACGATAAAAATAATGGGAACCCTATATGCGTGAATCCTTATCTAAAACAATCGACACTGACAGCCGCTTATGCCGTCCATTACGCAGCTGTGCCCGTGTGTTTAAAATGCTTCCAGTGTGCGCAGCTTTACTGTTTTCAAGCGTGTATGCGCTACCGCTGGCAGCAAAAACTGAAGGCGTTGCTGCGCCGGCTTATTCGATTGAGTCAGCGGCGGCAACATCAGGATTGTTATTGGATGTAGTGCGCGCAGGTCAGCGTTTAATTGCCGTCGGCGATCGTGGTCATATTCTGTACTCAGATGATGAAGGGCAGCAGTGGTTGCAAGCGCGCGTGCCGACTCAGCAGTTATTGACAGCAGTGTACTTTGTTGATGATCGCTATGGTTGGGCGGTGGGTCACGATGCGTTAGTTTTAGCCACGCGTGATGGTGGCGCGACTTGGACGCGCCAATTTGATGACCTTGAGCAAGAGTCTCCTTTGCTTGACGTTTGGTTTAAAGATCGCAACCAAGGTTACGCTGTTGGTGCATACGGCATGCTACTGGAAACCACAAATGGCGGTACAGATTGGCAACGCATTGATGAGCGTCTTGATAATGAAGACGGCTTTCACCTCAATGCGATCAGTGCCGTGACCGATGCCGGTATTTTTATTGTTGGTGAGATGGGGGTCATGTTTCGCTCCGCCGATTGGGGTGAGTCTTGGGAGGCTCTTGAAGGGCCCTACCAAGGATCACTGTTCGGTATCGTTGCCGGGCAACAAGCAGATCACTTACTGGTCTATGGTTTGCGTGGACATATTTTCCGCTCGACAGATTTTGGCGAAAGCTGGGTCGAGGTAGTCGTCCAGACAGAGAGTGGTCCATTACAGTTTGGCTTGGCCAGCGGCAGTTTATTGGCCAACGGTGATGTGCTAATTGTCGGCCATGGCGGCACAATATTGCGTAGTACAGATGCGGGCGAAAGTTTCACGGTGTCAAATCGTGCTGATCGTGCATCTTTAACCGGTGTGATAGCAGGTAGCCAAGGGGGACTGATACTCGTGGGTCAAAACGGTATTCATCAAACCGATGCAAACGGCAACGATTTGCACGATAAATAATAAGACTGGAGACCGTCAGAATGACATCTAAAGCAAGAAACAATCCAGCCGCAGTGCTTGAGCGTTTGATTTTTAATAACCGCCCAGCGGTTATTGCAATATGCCTATTAATTAGTGCTTTTCTATTCTGGAATGCTGCGCAAGTACGCCCCGAAACCAGTTTCGAGAAAATGATTCCGCTGAAGCACCCCTATATTGAAAAAATGCTTGAGCACCGTAATGATTTGGCCAACCTTGGCAACAGTGTGCGAATCTCTGTCGAGAACGTCAATGGCGATATTTTTGACAAAGACTATATGGAAACCTTGCGTCAAATCAGTGATGAAGCGTTTTACATTCCTGGGGTTGACCGTTCCGGCGTGCGCTCATTATGGAGTCCCAACGTTCGCTGGACGGAGGTGACCGAGCAGGGTTTTGCTGGTGGTGAAGTGATTCCGCAGACCTACGATGGCTCAGCAGAGAGTCTCGATGAGTTGCGTAATAATATTCTAAAATCGGGCCAGGTCGGCCGTTTAGTGGGGAATAACTTTAAATCCAGTATCGTTGAAATACCTTTGCTTGAAGAGTTTCCTGATCCGAACGATCAGGGCAAGTTATTAAAGCTGGATTATCAAGATTTTTCACACAGTTTAGAGGAGAAAATTCGCGATAAATATCAATTACAAAACCCGAATGTAAAAATCCATATCATTGGTTTTGCTAAAAAAGTTGGCGATCTGATTGACGGCTTATTCGGTGTAGCCCTGTTCTTTGCGGTAGCCATTGCCATCACCTTTGTTTTATTGTTTTGGTTTACTAAGTGTATAAAAAGCACCATCGCCGTATTGTTTGCAACCTTGGTCGCTGTGGGTTGGCAGCTGGGTCTGTTGCATTTGATGGGTTTTGGGCTTGATCCATACTCAATGCTAGTACCCTTCTTAGTCTTTGCGATCGGTATCTCGCACGGTGTGCAAAAAATTAACGGCATCGCCATGGCCTCAAATACGGCACTGGATGCATTAACCGCCGCACGTATGGCCTTTCGTCAGTTGTTTGTCCCAGGTTTAGTCGCGCTATCGTCAGATGCAGTGGGTTTTATTACCTTGCTACTGATTGATATTGGCGTGATTCGTGAGTTGGCGATTGGTGCCTCGGTTGGTGTGGCTGTGATTATTCTGACCAACCTGATCTTTTTGCCAGTACTGATTTCTTATGTTGGCATCAGTAAAAAAGCAGTGCAGGTCAGTCGTGAGAATGCTGCGCGTGACAATCCTTTTTGGCGTCTTATTTCTAATTTTGCCAGTCCAAAAGTTGCTCCAGTTTCGATTGTCATAGCCATTTGCGCACTGGTGTTTGGTCTTTGGTATGGTCAGAATCTGAAAATTGGTGACCTTGACCAAGGCGCGCCGGAGTTGCATGCTAACTCGCGTTATAACCTTGATAACGACTTTGTGATTCATAACTACTCGACCAGTTCTGATGTACTGGTGGTGATGGTCAAAACACCCGTTGAAGGTTGCTCAAGTTACGGTACGCTCAAAGCTATGGATGATTTAAGTTGGCGCATGGAAAACACCCCTGGTGTGCAGTCGGTGGTGTCGATGGTCACAGTGTCCAAACAAGTAATTAAAGGTATGAACGAAGGCAACCTGAAATGGGAAACCTTATCGCGCAACCAGCATGTGTTAAATAACTCCATTGCCCGTGCTGATGCCTTGTATAACTCTGACTGTTCGTTAGCGCCGTTACTGGTGTTCCTCGAAGATCACAAAGCTGAAACGCTGACTACCGCAGTAGCTGCGGTAGAAGATTTCGCAGTTAAGAATAATACTGATGAGCATCAGTTTTTATTGGCCGCAGGTAATGCCGGTATTGAAGCGGCGACTAATGATGTGATTTCGGCTTCAGAAACAATGATGCTGGTTGCTGTGTATAGCGCGGTGATCATGATGTGCTTAATCACCTTCCGTTCAATTACCGCCACCGCTTGTATCATTATCCCTCTAATGCTGACCTCCGTACTGGGTAATGCGTTAATGGCGTGGATGGGGATTGGCGTTAAAGTCGCGACCTTGCCAGTAATTGCCTTGGGCGTGGGGATCGGGGTTGACTACGGGATTTATATTTACAGCCGTCTAGAAACTTTTTTACGCATGGGCATGCCGCTACAAGAGGCCTATTATCAAACGCTTAAGTCGACGGGTAAAGCTGTTCTGTTTACTGGTGTGTGCTTGGCTATCGGTGTTGCGACTTGGATGTTCTCGGCGATTAAGTTTCAAGCGGATATGGGTCTGATGCTGACCTTTATGTTCCTGTGGAATATGTTTGGTGCGATCTGGCTGTTGCCCGCGCTGGCACGCTTCTTAATTAAGCCTGAGCGTTTACGCCAGGCCTAATCCACTCACTTAGCCGAAAATAAGCCGACACCTTGATGTCGGCTTATTTTATTGAGCGTTGTTAGCGGTTTAGGCTGCTGGCTTGGAAGCTCGTTGCTTTAGCTGCGAGTCGTTCGCGCTAGGGTGAAATTGTCTGTCACTTTAGAGCACGCCATGACAGATCAATGGCGTGCTCTAAAGTGAGAGTGCCGCAGTGTGCAGTGCATACTGATGGGCTAGAGGGCGCTTAAGAGGAGAAGGAGAAACGACGACGGGCGGTAGGGCTTGGATCAAGCTGTTCCACTACCTAGCAGCAGCGGAACAGTCATAGCAGGGGTGGTGTATTAGCCAATATCTAGAATTTCACCAGTGTTGCTAAAGGCTAAAAAACTGCCAATACCACCAGCTTGAATGGCTTGTACCATCATTTGTAAAGGCTGTTCCGCTTGGTCAGAGTTGGGCGCAATACCGCCATGGCCAGACATAGTGCTAACAAAGACTACATCCCAATCTTGTCCAGTTTTCTTCGATTCTTCGAGTAAATCAGCAAAGCTGCTCAGTTCTTCTGGGCTTTTATCGACACAGACCACCGGGGTTAAGGTGCCACCTAGGCCTTGGGCGAAATTTTCTTTTTCTACTTCTGTGGCGTCCTCTGGCAACTCTGCTTTGGTAAAGACAAAAAGCAGTAGTTGCGGTTCAGTTTGCTCTTTAGCGGCTTGTAACAGGTCATCATAATTTGAAATAGTCATACGTGTTCTCTAGAGTCTAAGGATGCTGTAAGGCTATAGATTAGCCACCGCTGGCGTTCATAAAACGAACAATTTGTACATCGCCGCCACTGCTGAAATGGTGCTGTTCCGGCTTATTGTTTAGCGCACGTTTGATACTGGCAAGGACGGGCTCATTGGTGAGCGGGTAGCGGCGTAGCAGGGCGAGTATATCTAAAGAATGCTCATTGCCTAAGCACAACAGCAGCTTGCCTTCAACGGTTAGGCGAATGCGGTTGCAGGTGCTGCAAAAGTTATGCGTGTGTGGTGAGATAAAGCCAATTCGGGTATTGGGGTAGTCTTTTAAACGCATATAACGTGCTGGGCCACCACTGCTTTCGGTGCTGTTGAGCATGACATAACGCTCAGCAATACTATCGCGCACTTGGTCACTACTAAACAGCTCCCGCGAACGGCCGACATGGCCTAAGGGCATCTCTTCAATAAAAGTGATGTCCAGTTGGTTCTCAATCGCGTAATCAGTTAAGGCTGGAATCTCCTCATCATTGTGACCTTGAATAACCACAGTGTTGATTTTTAAACGCTTAAAGCCTGCTTTACGGGCTGCTTGAATGCCATCCAGCACTTGCTGCAGATCGCCTACACGGGTCATAGCCTTAAATTTATCAGGACATAATGAGTCGAGGCTGATGTTAAGGCGTTGCACCCCCGCATCGGCCAGCGGCTGTGCGTATTTAGTCAATTGCGAGCCATTGGTGGTCATCACCAGCTCATCTAGGCCGGGGATGGCACTGATTTTTTCACATAGACTGACAATACCTTTACGGGTTAAAGGTTCACCGCCAGTCAGACGAATTTTACGTACACCATTGGCGACAAATAGCTCAGCACAACGCGCAATCTCTTCAAGGGTTAAAATACGTTGGCGTGGCAAAAACGTCATGTCCTCAGCCATGCAATAAATACAGCGAAAATCACAGCGGTCAGTGACCGATAAACGCACGTAATCTATTTTCCGACCAAAACCATCAATCAGTGCTGAAGACATGACGTTACTCCCAATACAGATTATTGCAGAAGCGGCGAGGCCGCACCCTGCAATGTAATGCCCTCGATTGTAGCCTCTCCAACTAACATTTGCAGATAGTGAGTGACGCTTTTTTGCCAAACACGCTGACTCAGTTGCGCGGCAATGCGCTCCTTGACCATATGGAAAGGCACCAGCTCGCCTTCAACGCGCTGTTCAACGACAACGATATGATAGCCGTAGCGGGATTCAATCGGTTGCTCGGCCAAGCCAAGCGGTAAACGTAGCAGTTGACGTTCGAACTCTGGCACAGTTTGCCCTTTCGACAGTTGCCCTAAAGAGCCCTGCTGTTGCTTAGACGGGCAAGCTGAGTGGGTCATGGCCATACTTGCAAAGTCAGCATCCGCTTGCAACTGCTCAATGATGTTTAACGCCACTTCACGCTGGGTGCTGCGCTCTAGGTCATCTTCAGGGTCAGCGGCGATTAAAATATGCTTGGCAGAAACCAACGGTGGCGTAGTGAAACTGCGCGGGTTGTGGTTGTAGAAAGTTTCCAGCTCGGCATCACCTATTTCTGGCGTGCTGATCTCTGCATCGAGCAAGCAACGTGTGGTTGCTTCTTCTAAGGTTTCAGCATCTTTTGCTGTCACTTCCAAGTTTATTTCAGCAGCCCGCTGCTTTAACAACTCTTGCAAAACCAAGGCTTGTGCAGCAAGAAATACCACTTCACGCTGTGACTCGGCAGGGTGGTATTGCATTTCTTGAGCAATCGCTGTGCTACTGATTTCGACACCATTGACGCGCACAATTGGTAAATCTTGATTGCTCGTGGCAATCAATAAAGGCGATGCGGCGTCTGTGGGTGTTACGGGTGCTGCGTGAGCAGCATCCGTAAACAAGGGTGTAGATGAAAGGCTCATAACGACACTCCTTAACCTTTTTGACGAACAATTTGGTAGCGACGACCCAAGTACCAGATCGGTGCGCTAACAATGTGCACTAAACGGGTGAACGGAAATAACACAAACAAGGTCATGCCAAGGAACACGTGTAACTTGTAGATAATGCCAACTGGCGCAATGGCTGCAGCGGCTTTCAGTGGTTGCAGCGTGACCACGCTTTGCGCCCACTCACCGAGCATCACCATCACCGAACCATCCATATGTTGGGTTGAGGCGACAATGGTCAGTAAACCAAGGAGCAGCTGTGCCAACAAGACAAACAGAATCATTATGTCTGAGGTGTTGGAACTGGCGCGAATGCGCGGGTTGTTTAAACGACGGTTAATCAACATCACTAAGCCGATCAGACACAGTACGCCGAAAATACCACCCGATACCATGGCCAGTAACTGTTTGTTTTCAGTACTGATCAAATGCTGGTAGACCGCATGTGGTGTTAGCAAACCCACAAAGTGACCGGCGAGAACAAAAATGATCCCCACGTGAAAAAAGTTACTGGCGACACGCATGCCTTTGCCGTCAAGCATTTGGCTGGAACCGGCGCGCCAAGTGTATTGCGATAAATCGAAGCGCGCCCAGCTACCAATCAAGCAGATAGCTAACGCGATGTAAGGGTACACGCCAAACATGAGAAGGTTAAAATTAGACATAATGTTCTCCTACACTTTGTTAGCAGCGGTAGCGTCATGGGCGAAATCGACCCAATGCAACGGAACAGCCGATTCTTCACGAGGTTTATGCTGGGCAGTACTGCCATTGCTGACACCGCAACTGGCTGCTTGACTACCGTCCATAAAGGTTACGGCTTCCTCTTCCCAGAGGGCATCCAGCGCTTCAAGACTGTCGTCATAGACTTCTTGACTGACCTGGTCACGTACTTGCTCAATCGCTACTTCAGGTTCAAAGCCAGCGATTTGTAAGAGCGCTCTAAAGCAGGCGGCATAGGCGCTTGGTTGTTCTTCCAAACGCGCAGCCAAGACAGCTAATAAATGCTCAACATCTGCTAAACCGGCGCGTGCAGTCGGCTCATCACAGTACGATAGGTATTCCAAATACAGTGGAATATAGTCAGGCAGTTCTTTAACGCCGATATTGAAACCGTCGTTTTCATACTGTGCCATTAAGTCGACCATGGCTTGGCCACGGTCTCTTGATTCGCCGTGCACATGTTCAAATAGCAACAAGGATAAGTGACGACCACGGTTAAACAAGTTGACGTAGGCTTCTTGTGCATCCATCAAGTCTTGTGCAGTCAATTCAGCAAGTAGCGCCTGAACAGCGTTACGCTGCTCAGGGCTGATGACGCGCGTTGCTGCAATTGCTGCAGTCAACTCGTCACGTGCATCAAATACAAGCTGGGTTGGATAGTCGATCAGCAATGAGATGACCTTTAAAATTTTCATGCTTAATCCTCCCACACTTGTACGGTTTTCATCACGTCACGCTTGGTGTGTTTCTTGCCACCAAACATATTGGCGCTGTCATCCTCACCACCACCACAGCCGCTACCAAAGCTAAAGCCGCAACCATTACGTTCAGCAAAAGCATCACTCATGGCTTCTTCGCGGTGCGCGGTTGGGATCACGAAACGGTCTTCGTAGTTAGCAATGGCTAAGTAACGGTACATTTCATCGGCTTGCGCTTTGCTTAAACCCACGTCTTCCAGTGCGGTTAAGTCCTCAACACCGTCGACATGCTCAGCACGCTTGTAAACACGCATCGCCAAGAGACGTTTGAGCGCTAATTTAACCGGCTTCTCATCACCAGCGGTGAGTAGGTTAGCTAGGTAACGCAAAGGAATACGTAAGCTATCCACGTCAGGCAGCACACCATTCATGCTGATTTTTCCACTTTCAGCCGCGTTTTGAATTGGCGACAAGGGCGGTACGTACCAAACCATTGGCAAGGTGCGGTATTCCGGGTGCAGAGGCAATGCCAGTTTCCAATCCACTGCCAGTTTGTAGACCGGAGATTTTTGCGCAGCAGTAATCACTGAATCAGGTACGCCATCTTTGCGTGCTTGGGCGATCACTTTAGGGTCATTTGGATCTAAGAACATTTCTAGCTGTTTTGGATACAGATCGTGTTCATTCGGTGTGCTGGCCACTTCATGAATTTTATCAGCGTCATACAAAAGCACACCGAGGTAACGAATACGGCCCACACAGGTTTCTGAACAGACGGTTGGCATGCCTGCTTCAATCCGCGGGTAGCAGAAAATACATTTTTCCGACTTACCGCTTTTCCAGTTGTAGTAGATCTTCTTGTACGGACAACCACTGATGCACATGCGCCAGCCGCGGCACTTATCTTGGTCAATCAAGACAATCCCATCTTCTTCACGCTTGTAGATTGCGCCACTTGGACACGCTGCTGCGCAGGTTGGGTTGAGGCAATGCTCACACAAACGCGGCAAATACATCATAAAGGTGTTTTCGTATTCGCCGTAAATATCCGCTTGGATACTGTCAAAGTTTTTATCTTTGCGGCGTTTAGCGAATTCCGTACCGAGAATCTCTTCCCAGTTTGGACCCCATTCGATTTTTTCCATGCGCTTGCCGCTAATCAGCGAACGAGGGCGGGCAACTGGCTGGTGCGCCACTTCTGGCGCGGTGTGCAGGTGCTGGTAGTCGAAATCAAACGGCTCGTAGTAATCGTCAATTTCTGGCAAGTCAGGGTTAGCGAAAATATTCGCTAACACGCGGAATTTGCCGCCGATTCTTGGACGAATGGAACCGTCGCTGTTACGCACCCAGCCACCTTTCCATTTATTTTGATTTTCCCATTCTTTAGGATAGCCAATACCGGGTTTGGTTTCGACGTTATTGAACCAGGCGTATTCCATACCTTCGCGGCTGGTCCAAACGTTTTTACAGGTAACTGAACAGGTGTGGCATCCGATGCACTTATCGAGGTTCAGCACCATGGCAACTTGTGAGCGAATCTTCATGGCGTTCTCCTTAAAGACCTTGTGGTAGT
>Ga0265293_10013050_pt1 | contig 10874 bp, 7 predicted proteins | sample Munlanlewell138R_FD_192505 | JGI IMG/M metagenome (GOLD analysis project Ga0265293, IMG submission 192505) | Leachate microbial communities from a municipal landfill in Southern Ontario, Canada - Leachate well 138R | ecosystem: Engineered > Solid waste > Landfill > Unclassified | place: Canada... | reverse complement strand
CAAAGCCACACCGTTGTATGATTGTGACGGAATTTGTGACTCATCGTACAAGCAAGCCGTGAACCAGCAGTGAAACTTCGCTACTGTAGTAAGAGCTATCTTAGTATTGACTAAACAAGCCTTTACCAATCCACAAACAGCACCAAGACTTGGAATACGCGCTAAGGAGCACCTGCATTTAGTGCTCCACCGTCAACTGCCAGAAGTGCACCCGTCACATAGGATGCCATATCAGACATCAGAAACAGGATCGTACTGGCAACTTCCGGCGGCCGCCCTGCCCGTCGCATAGGAATACCAGCTTCAATCCTTTTTAACTCCTCCCCTGTCGGTCGGGTTATACCGGACGCTGCTATGCGGCCTGGCATAACGACATTAATGCGCACCCCCGTAGGGGCGAGCTCTATAGCCGCGTTACTGGCAAGAGAATTCAATGCGCCTTTCGCTGAACAATACAGGGCTACATTGGGGTGATACCTAAAAGCGCCGACAGAACTCACGAGCACAATGGAACCACGACCATAGCGAGCCAGCTTAGGTGCCGCAATAGAAATGGTCAGCCAGGCATGCCGCACGACAAGATCATATTGCTTGTCAAAGACATCATCCGTCGCATCCTCAAGCGAAGTTATGAGTGGAACGCCGACAACATCGACAACACCATGAAAATCCTCACCAAAGAGCTCCTCTGCTCTTTTAAACACAGCTTCCATATCCACGCGACTGGCAATATCAGCTGACATGGCGACACCCTCTACGGCAGAAGCCGTTTTTTGAGCAGATTCCAATGAGAGATCCACACAAAGTACCCTCGCGCCGACTTGAGAAAGTGCTTTGCAGACCTCCCCACCAATACCCCCACCCGTTCCAAGCACTACGTAGCCGCGGCCATCAAGCCTTAGGCCTTGAGCATAATCTATCTGCTTCATACCATGCATAATCATCTCCGCTCGCCGTGTAATACCGCCATCAATCTACAACTACCTTACCGATTTCCAAGATTTAAATACAGCTCACCAACATAACATTCATGTCCCAAACGGCAGGGACAGCCAATAATACGTAGCGCCATTATCCTTAAGGAGTCTAGCGTCAAACCCGCTGCAAACAGGATTAAGGCCCAAATCATGAAGACCGATAACGTTCGTACACTTGGATTTATCCCGCTGCAACTGATTGGTGGAAAGCTCGAACACAGCCCGAATTCATTTGCTGTCATTGATCCATCGACAGGCGAGAGTTTCGCCGAGTGCCCCAATGCCAGCAAATCCCAGATCGAAGAAGCCATTGGGCAAGCACGTGCAGCCCAGCCGAAGTGGGCCGCCATTGATGCAACTAAACGCCGGGACTATGTCACACGTTTCGCCGAACGCGTATTGGAAAATAAAGAGGCGATTGCCCGATTGATCACCATGGAGCAGGGTAAACCTTTGGCTGCTTCTCTGGGTGAGGTGCAAAGAGCCGCCGATTCCATGCTTGAAGTGTGCACTATTTCGATTGAGCCCGAGGTTCTCAGAGAAGATGAGCGTGGCCGAGTCGAGTTGCACTACAAACCACTTGGTGTGATTGCCGCGATCACCCCCTGGAACGTGCCAATTGCCCTTGCTGCGCCAAAAATAGCAGCGGCGCTATACACGGGTAATACCGTGATTCTGAAGCCATCCAGCAACACACCTTTCTCTTCTCTTTTTATGGCAAAGGTAACGGCGAACATCCTTCCTGAAGGGGTATTCTCCGTACTTGCCGGCGGCGGCAGTCTCGGACAGTTGCTGTGTGAACACCCCGATATCGCCAAGGTGAATTTTACCGGCTCAGTTCCCACAGGCAAACGCGTAATGGCGAGTGCAGCATCGACACTGAAACGCTTGACGCTTGAACTTGGCGGCAATGATGCTGCAATCGTTTTGGACGATGTGGATGTCGAAGAAATTGCACCGAAGCTTTTTTTCGGCGCATTCGGTCTTGCCGGTCAGGTGTGTATGGCCATCAAACGTCTTTACGTCCACGAGTCGATTTATGACCGTATGGTTGAAGCCCTCAGCCGGATCGCCAAGGAAACCGTACTGGGTAACGGTTTTGAAGAAGGCGTTCAGATGGGTCCTGTTCAAAACAAACAGCAGTTCGATGAAGTGATGGCGTTCATCGAAGACACCAAAAACGTTCCGGGTGCCCGCATTACCGCGGGGGGCTATGCACTTGATCGTCCCGGCTATTTCATCGCTCCCACTGTTGTCGCCGATATCAAGGAAGGGACTCGTCTGGTGGACGAAGAGCCTTTTGGGCCAATCCTGCCAGTCCTTTCATTCAAGACCGTCGATGAGGCGGTTGAACGCGCCAATAACTCAGAGTTCGGGCTTGGCGGTTCCGTCTGGACCCGCGACATAAAACGCGGGGCTGAAATTGCCGCCCGGCTGGAAGCCGGATTTACCTGGGTCAATCATCATGTGGGGACAACCCGCGACCTGCCATTCGGAGGGATTAAAGAATCCGGTATTGGACGCAACGGCGGTGAGATCGGCGTCAAGAGCGACATGGAAGCGCAGGTTGTCTTCATCCCCGATATATCGTAATCGCAGACAAACGGTCCTTGATATGACTCAGCGTTCATTTCCAGCCATCCTTATGCGAGGAGGAACCAGCAAGGCTCTGTTCTTCCATCGCCGGGACCTGCCGGAAACCTCCTCCGCGCACAATTGCCAAGCGTGGAATGAGGTCTTCCTCTCCGCGATGGGGAGCCCAGACCCCTACGGCCGTCAATTAAACGGCATGGGAGGCGGAGAGTCTTCACTGTCCAAAGTTGCTGTCATCGCACCTTCCACCCGGCCAGATGCCGATGTCGATTACACCTTCGCTCAAGTCGGCATCAAGGACCAAAGCGTTGGCTACAAGGGCAATTGCGGCAATATTTCCTCAGCCGTCGGGCCATTTGCCGTCGATGAAGGTTTGGTAAAGGCAACTGACGACAGTGCCACAGTGCGTATTTTCAACACCAACACATCGAAACTGATTCATGCCACCTTTGCTGTCGAGAACGGCAAAGCCGCTGTCAAAGGGGAGTATGTCCTGAAAGGTGTGGCCGGCAGCGGGTCTCCGATACGGCTGTCCTTTATGAACCCGGGCGGCGCAGCTACAGGACGCCTCCTGCCGACAGGCTCCCCGCTGGATGTGCTGGATCTGGACGGAGGCGTTTCTGTCGAGGTAAGCCTTATCGATGCCGCCAACCCGGTGGTGTGCTTATTGGCCTCATCCATCGGCTTGAATGGAAGCGAGTCTCCTGCCGAGCTGCGCGGAAATAACGTAGCCATGGCGCTGTTTGAACAGATACGCATTGCGTCTGCATTGAAAATGGGCCTTGTCGAAAACCGAGAGGAAGCTGAGACCAAAATGAAAAACCTTCCTTTGGTGGCACTCCTGGCTGACCGGGCATATCCTCATGCATCAGGCAATCATGGTTTAGAGGTACGCATGATTTCTGCTGGATTACCACATCGCGCAATTCCTTTAACCGGTGCAATGTGCCTTGCCATTGGTGCTCACTTGAAGGATACCTTGGTCAATAAAATCCTGCCCCACAGTGATCTCGAAAGCACGATATCCATTACCCATGCCAGTGGAGTTATCGATATCAATGCCATCGTGGAAACTGTTGCGGGCGAGCAATTCGCAAAAGAAGTCAGTGTAGTCCGCACCGCACGTAGACTGATGGAAGGCAGAGTCTTTTTGGTCTGACTAAGCTGTTTTAACACAGCTTGTCTAAAACTGCATATGCTGGTATTTGCCAACCTTATAGGTCATGTTATGGGCATCTAGATTTAGCCCGCCAACAATACGAAAAGATCCCAGATATTCAGCCATGGTTATCAGCAGTTCGCTGCAAACAGACAGTTTCGGAGGAACTTACAATGTCATCAGATCCAGTGGTTATCGCCTCTTACGCCCGTACCCCCATGGGCGGCATGTTGGGCAATTTTGCCTCCGTAAAATCCACTGATCTCGGCGCTGCCGCAGTCAAAGCCGCCATGGAGCGCGCAGGTGTCAGTGCAGACGCCGTCGATCGTATCTATATGGGCTGTGTACTGCCTGCCGGGCTGGGCCAGGCACCCGCTCGCCAGGCTGGTCTCGGCGCCGGCTTGTCCAAATTCGTCGGGGCAACCACCATCAACAAAATGTGCGGCTCAGGCATGCAGGCGGCGATCATGGCCTATGACGCCCTCGCAGCCGGGAGTGCCGACGTCATCGTTGCCGGTGGCATGGAATCCATGTCCAATGCGCCTTACCTGCTGGCCAAACACCGCGCAGGCGCACGTTTCGGTCACGATGTGATAAAAGATTCCATGGCGCTCGATGGATTGGAAGACGCTTACGAAGAAGGCACCGCCATGGGTGTACTGGCCGAGCGCAGTGCCAGCACCTACGGTTTTACCCGTGAGGAACAGGACGCCTATGCCATTGAAAGCCTGAATCGCGCCAATGCAGCCATTACCGGCGGTGCCTTTAAAGATGAAATCGTTCCGGTGGAAGTGCAAACCCGCAAGGGCACAGTCACCGTGGATACCGATGAGCAACCGGGCAAGGCGGATATTCAAAAAATTCCGGCGCTGAAACCGGTCTTTGTCAAAGACGGCACCATCACCCCCGCCAACTCATCCTCGATTTCCGACGGTGCAGCGGCCATGGTGATGACGCGTCAGAGTGTGGCAGAAAAACTGGGCTTGACTGTTTGCGCCCGCCTGGTGGCAACCTCTGCCCACGCCCACGACCCGGGTTTGTTCCCGACAGCTCCCGTTCCCGCCATGCAGAAAGTCATCGAAAAAGCCGGCTGGCTGGTAGAAGAGGTTGATCTGTTTGAAGTGAACGAGGCCTTCGCAGTGGTTGCAATGATCGCCATGCGCGACATGAACCTGCCCCACGAAAAGGTTAACGTCAACGGCGGCGCCTGCGCCCTGGGTCACCCCATCGGCGCCTCCGGAGCGCGCATCATGACGACCCTGCTGGCGGCCCTGAAAAACCGCGGACTGAAGCGCGGTGTAGCGGGCATCTGCATCGGTGGCGGTGAAGCCACCGCCGTAGCAATCGAGCTTGTTTAACGGCCAGAACCTACAACTGAGGGTAGAAAAGCAAAGATGGATATTAACGGTATTGCGGCAATTGTGACTGGTGGCTCCTCCGGGCTTGGTGCGGCTACGGCAGAAATGCTGGCCGATCAGGGTGCGAAAGTCACCCTATTCGATATGAATGAGGAAGGAGGCAAAGCTCACGCGGAAAAAATTGGTGGCAAATTCATCAAGGTCGACGTCACCAACGAAAACAATGTTGCCGAAGCGGTTGCCGAAGCAAAAGCGGCACACGGCGTAGCCCGCATTCTGGTTAACTGTGCGGGTATCGCAACCGGCGCCAAGACAGTGGGCAAGGAATTTGCGACTCATCCCATAAGCCAGTTCCGCAAAACCATTGAAATCAATCTGATTGGCACGTTTAACGTCATCACCCAGTTTGCCGCACGCTGCGCCCAAGCTGACCCGCTCGGCGAGGAGCGCGGGGTGATAGTCAGCACTGCCAGCATAGCCGCGTTCGAAGGTCAGATGGGCCAGGCAGCCTATTCCGCTTCCAAGGGCGGTGTGGCCGGCATGACCCTGCCTATCGCCCGCGATCTCGCTCAGTACGGCATTCGCGTGATGGCGATAGCCCCCGGCATCTTCTACACGCCAATGATGGAAGGTTTGCCGCAAAATGTGCAGGACGCCCTGGGCCAGCAAGTGCCCTTTCCCAATCGTCTGGGCAAGCCGTCAGAATACGCACTGCTGGTGCAAAGCATCATTAACAACCCCATGCTGAACGGCGAAACCATTCGTCTCGACGGCGCGATCCGGATGCCGCCGCGTTAGCTGCGGCGCCCTTTCCTTGCGAATAGTGCCGCAATGAAGTCCCTATAAGTTTAAGCTATATAAAGCAACGTTGAGCATTACTACCAATGCCTGACTCACCAGCGTGGCATATACAAGAACAAATAACAGCAAAAATTGCGCCCCTCAAGGCCACGCTTATCGCCTCGGTTTAGCATCGGTGTCATGAAAATCGTGGCGACTCTCCCGATCTGTAGACATTCTGAATATTGAGATCATGGACAACAACCGGAATTCTAGAAAGGCAATCCGACTCAGCCATCCATCTTGAAAAAGCCCCTGTTCACACGTATAGTGATTTACTGTATTGCATGCCTCGCATTAGGAATAACAACGTGATAACGCCCCCATCTTCCATCAGCCCTCCCGAAGAGTTAATCAAAGAAATTCCATCGCTCATCCTATCGCTTGGAGAACAAGACTTCGGAAAAAAGCTATTCCAACTCCTTCATAAGATATCCGGTGCCGAGCATGCCAGTGTGTTCTACCTTGTTTCGGACAAACTACGTGAAGTAATAGCCGTCAGCCTGGACGGGACCAATCAGGCTCATGAGCAGGCATCGATATATGCCAATGAAGGACTGTGGCGGAGAGATCCAACCATACAGGAAGCGCAGAAACAACTTGATGATTCAGGCAAGGCGATAGTTCGGACAGATATAGCTCATTTACAGAACCGTGCACTGCGGGACAACGTGTACCGCAAGAGCAAAATCAGCGACCGCGTGCTGATCTGCGCAGGCAACGCCGAGGGAATTATCGGCCTCAGCCTGTTACGCTCATCCGCATCCGGGTCATTCACCGCAGAGGAACTCAACAGAGTCCAGTCTGTATACGACCCGCTGTTTGCACTTCTAGCCAAACACATAAATGTCACATTGGATGGACCAAATCCCGTAATGGCTCTGACTTCGCTTGCTGAAATAGAGACCTGCTTGAAGGAAGAAATGAGTTCCATGCCACGACGTGAAATCGAAGTCTGTAGTCGTGTTATTTATGGCGTATTCAATCTGGGCATCTCTCTCGAACTTGGTATTGGCGAAGAAACTGTCATGACCTACCGCAAAAGAGCCTACAGTCGTCTCGGTATTGCCAATCAACATGAGCTGTTGCTCAAGTACCTGGAAATCTGGAGCAACTGGCAGGAAAAGAAAAAATCCCCAACTTCACTTTAAACAGAGATAGCTGAAAAATAGACTACTTTGTTCGTTTCAGTATGTAGACACTCTCGGGAAAAAGATCTGAACCTCAATGCCTGGGAGAGCGCATAATCCTGCAGACAAAAGACACGCGTTGATGGCTCTCGACAGTGTAGTACCAGTTACCAGCGCCAAAACTAACCATTTAATAATTCATCGCTGCAAAACCTGATGGAAACTACGCTGCTAGCGTCGGCAAATGACCATACATGCTGCCATGTGCCATGTAGCCTCTCAAATCTGTTCTGCCTCAATGGCCAGACTACAGGTCATTGCAATTGAGAGATTAACCAGTCTGTCCCGGTTGTGGGGGATGGTGCGCCAGCGTCAAATATTGATAAATGACTTTCTGAGCAGTTCATTTTTTCATTCCAGGCCATCAAGACCGTAATATCGATTGATGCCGGGAAAATTACAGCTCCTCCAGCCCGATTCCTGAAGCACAAGGTTGCTTCAAGACAGTCTCAGGATCGCCGAGTTTGTTAACGCTGCTGACTTGACACATCCAATGGCTGTAAAAGACGAGGAGGCATTTATCTCGAATAATTCACCCAAGAGCCAATATATGCAGACTTCCGCCTCGCTAAAGCTCGGACTTTTTTTTGGCCTTTGCGCAGCCTGTATTGGAGGAGGCTGGCCAGTGGTGACCGCATTGGGCATGCAATACTCACTAACGCCTTATGAGGTAGTTATACTGCGTGTCATGCTGGCGGGACCACTACTGGTGCCCTTTGCGTTCCGCGGCGGCAATAGTCTCAAAGCGTGGTTTATGGCCGCTTTTCTCACACTCTTGGCTGGTGCCACCTTCAACCTGGTGGTTGTACATGGATTTTTGTATGCGCCGGCAAGTCATGGAGGCGTCATAATCCCCGGTACTGTAATGCTTGTTTCAATGCTCGCCGGACATTTTTTGTTACATGAGCGTTTGACTGTCCCCAAAACTGTTGGAAGTGGAGCAATTATTTTGGGTCTCCTTGCGCTATCGCTCGGGGCGGAAACAGCTCAAAACTCTTTCAAAGACCGCTGGATCGGCGACAGCATTTTTATACTGGCAGGCCTCATGTGGGGAACATACACCTTTCTATTACGTATTTGGCCAGTGGATCCCCTCGTGACGGTTGCACGCATCTCAGGTATTTCCTTTATTGGTATTGCTATATATCATTTCGCTGTTCAACCTGAGATACATCTTTTCAGCATGCCATCCGACATGCTCATCATACAACTTGTATACCAGAGCATACTGGTCTCCATGGTGGCTGTTCTTCTCTTCAGCAAGTCCGTTACTATTTTGGGGGCAAGCAAGGCCAGCCTCATAAATTCATTTTCACCGGGCATCACGATTATTCTTGCCTTTATTATTCTAAAAGAAATTCCAAGCGGGTTGGAAAAATTGGGGCTCGGCACAATCCTTTTAGGAATTATGCTGGCCATTCGAACACGCGAACCAGCCGTCCAATCCTGATGAACTGTTCGCTGCCAATGAACATCTTCTGCTTTTTGCATACTCCGATGCGCTTCATCAGCCAGAACGTTTACTGCCAGACAGACTATTTTCACCGGCGTGCAGCGCGATCAGCCATCGGATTTCAATATTGAACCACATTATCTAAAAAAAACGACAGGCAAAGACAAACTTAAAGCGTTACTTGGCAAGTTAGTCACGGGAAGGTTACCGAATCTCTGTACCGAGAGGCGGCCGTTACCGGATGGCTTTTTAGTCGATCAATGGCTTCACTTCCACCGGCACGGCGCTCATTCTCGGTATTCCGGTAATCGGATCGAACTCCTTCATGCTAATTAATTGATTGACAGAGCTTCCTCCCGTTGCCGGGTCATCTTCCGGATCATTTCCGCCAAACCCATGGGTTATGGAGACCATGCCTGTTTTCAAGTTGTCATCGGCAGTGATAATGGCCGAGATTTTCCCATGCTGGGAACAGATATGAACTTTGTCACCTGATTCCAGGCCAAGATTCTGTATATCCGATGGATGCATAAAAGCGGGGTTGTACTGCTTGCCACGGTTCAAGACAGTCAATCGTTGTCCGAACGAATTCATATAATTGTTGGCTCTTCTACAGATTAGCCTGTAAGGAAAGTCAGAATGCTTGTCCACGTCCGAAAGTGCTTCCCGATAGACCTCGTCGAGCTCTTTTATCATTCCCGGATCGGCCAGCTGAAGAAAGCCCATGCAGTCCGGGTCGCGGGGAGCAACGGGTATGCGCAGGTCTTCATAATGGTGTCCTTGGGAATGACTTTTCACCTCTTTCAGGGGGATACGGGACTGGGAACACCACATTTCAATCAACTCATCGCCACTTGGCATTTTATCCATGTCCAGCAGAACTTTCTGCATGGGTGATTCGACATGCAGGCCGAATCCGTAATAGTTGATCCAATCCAGCTGTAAATCCATCTTCTGCGCCATACGAAAAAAAAACTCCCTGTCCTCCAGGAGGTCGGAACCCTGTGGCGGATCGACAATTTTAGGTGTGTACTGGGCCCAGGGTGAATTAAGTCCCCGACAAAAACCGTAATATTTGATGGATTCGACAAAGTTCGTTGCACCAGGTACTTCGAGGGACAGGGGGCTTGCCACTACATAATCGGCGAGCTCCGCGGTTGCGCTCATCTGGTAATCAAAAACCACCAACAGATCCAGTTTTTCCATGGCAGCCCTGGCTTTTTCCTGATCCGGCCATGCCAGCATCGGGTTACTCCCCAAACAAAACAGCGCTCTTACCCGCCCTCCGCCCTCGAGCAGAATTTCATCGGCAAGTGCCGCAGTGGGCATACCGCTGGCATTTTCCTTAATGCCGAGCCCCTGCAGCTGGAATTCCCCCACCGCCGGATACGGCGAATAGGGCTGTGCCTTCGGGGTATATGGGGGTAAAAGCACATTTGGGTAGGGCGCCATCTCTCCCTCCCTGGTCCATCGGCCACAGATACTGTTGAGGCACAAGGTGAGATAAAACGCGAGATTGCTGTGGGTGGAAAAACTAGGCCCGGTTGCGCATACCGCCATGCCCCGTTTTGCCCCACCAAATGTCCGGGCCGCCTCAAGCAATTGCTCCACCTCGATGTCGGCATGCCGGGCCACATAGTCAGGTGAGAATGGCGAAACAGCCTCCTTCAGTGCCTCGAATCCCCTGGTATTGGTTTCAACGAACTCCCGGTCGTAGAGGCTTTCATCGATAATGATTTTGATGAATCCCGCCAGCAGTACTGCATCCTTACCCGGCTGGGACTGCAGATGAACATGTGCGCGATTGGCGCTTTCGTTGCGGCGAGGATCGATGACAATCAATTTCATTCCCCGCTTAATCGCATCTTTCAGTCGTTTCCCGGGATTGTTTGAAGGAATTACATCGGTTTTGGAAATGACGGGATTGGCGCCTATCAGCATCCATGTATCCGACGACTCGAAACTCTGCCCCCCCGCAGCCCAGTTGCCATGCAACGCCGTGGCTATATTGGCGCCCGGCTTATCAATAGTCGATGCGGAAAAAACCATTTTCGACTGGATAGCGCAAAACCAGGAGTTGGCCAATAACATGCCAACGGGATTGCCCATGATTCCCGTACCGAAATACATTGCGACCGCGTTCGGCCCGCTCTCCCTGAGAATGGCGCGGACTTGCTCGGTAACCTCGTCGATCACCGTATCAGATGCTATTGGTTTGAAACGACCTTGCGAATCCTTTTTCAGGCAATGCAGGAGTCTGTTGGGATCATTGTGCTGATCCGGCAGCGCCCGGCCCTTTGGGCA
>Ga0265293_10013047_pt1 | contig 10877 bp, 16 predicted proteins | sample Munlanlewell138R_FD_192505 | JGI IMG/M metagenome (GOLD analysis project Ga0265293, IMG submission 192505) | Leachate microbial communities from a municipal landfill in Southern Ontario, Canada - Leachate well 138R | ecosystem: Engineered > Solid waste > Landfill > Unclassified | place: Canada... | reverse complement strand
TTTAGAAGCGTTTATAGAAAAAAACGGCAAGCTGTTTAATTTAAAAACACCAGATGAAAATCTTTCAGAACGAGATTATCACGAAAAATATCTTGCGTATGACGAAGAAACAGGACAAAAATATACTTATGGCAACGCAACGGAAGACGAAGTTTCGCCTGAAGAACTAAAAGCATATAAAGAAAAATTAGCCAACCATGAGAAATACTTGAAAGAGAGTAAAGGAAAATCCCCTAAACCAATAAATTTTGAAGAATTTAAATCTGATTTTAAAAAACCAACAGGGAAAATAACGAAGAAAGAAGATTTATACTTAGTTCCTTGCCCAGAATAAAATATAAAAAATATGGAAATAAATAAAATTTACGAAGGAGAATGTTTGGAAGTTTTAAAAACATTTCCTGATAATTCAGTTGATTCTTGTGTTAGCGATCCGCCCGCCGGAATTTCTTTCATGTCTAAAAAATGGGATGATAAAGGAAATTTAAATAATTTTCAGGAATTTATATTTGAAGTTTTTTCAGAAGTTAAACGAGTATTAAAACCTGGCGGCCATACTCTTGTTTGGGCGTTACCAAGAACATCTCATCACACTGCTATGGGAATTGAAAGAGCAGGGTTTGAAATTAGAGATTGTGTATATCATGTTTTTGCACAAGGATTTCCAAAAAGTTTAAATATTGGAAAGGAAGTCGATAAGTTGCAGGGGAATGAGAGGGAAGTGGTTGGAAAAAATTCAAATGACAGAAGTTCTCATGGTAAAAACACAATATCAATGTGCAATAGTGTTGGTGGAAAAATAACTAAAGGCACTTCTGAATGGGAAGGATGGGGTACTTGTTTAAAACCAGCAGTAGAATGTTGGTGGCTATGCAGAAAACCAATTTCTGAAAAAACAATTACTGAAAATATTTTAAAATGGGGAGTAGGGGGAATCAATATTGATGGTTGCCGTATTTCTTATACTCCAGAAAATCCGCCAATTCCACAATTAGAGCAAGGGAAAACTGAAATAAAATCAGACAATGGAATGTATGGTAGAAATTCTTTTAATAAAAGTAAAACTAAAAGTACAATAGGAGGAAATTTAAAAGGAAGATTTCCTTCAAATTTAATTTTAGATGGAAGTGATGAAGTTAATAGTTTGTTTCCTAACACAAAAAGCGGGGCAAGAAGTTCAAAACATAATATTGGAAACGAGCAAGGAGAAATGTTTAATCATGGAATTTACGGAAAATATAAATCTAAAAATTTTGACGATGTTCCCGCAAGCGAAGGTTCGGCAAGTAGATTTTTTTATTGTGCGAAAACTTCAACGAAGGAAAGGAACATCGGATTTGAAAATAGCACAGGGAGTAACACATATAATCGAAAATGTTTAACTTGTGGAAAATGGCAAAGAAAACAAAGTTTTAGTGATGACTATACATGTAAATGTGAAACTCCAAAATGGGAAGAAGCAACAGGTAACAACCATCCAACTGTAAAACCGATTTCTTTAATGAGGTATTTATGTAAATTAATTACTCCAAAAAATGGAATTATTTTAGACCCTTTTCTTGGAAGTGGTAGCACGGCGATTGCCGCTAAAATTGAAGAATTTAATTGGATTGGAATAGAAAAAGAACCACAATATGTTGAGATTGCTAAAAAAAGAATTGCCGGATTAGAGTAATAACATAATGTTCTATATTATCATATATACAAAAACATTAAAATATGTTATATAGCTTATATAATCAAAAATGAAGTTTTATTAAGACTAAAAATCTTTAAAAATATGGAAACAGAAGAAAGAGTTTTCAATGAAGAAAAATTTCGGCAAGTTTTAAATCTTAATCCTAAGTGGTCGTCGTTAGTCGTTTTTTCACAAATAATTAAACATAAGAAATTATCTAAACCAGTAATAAAAAAGAATTTTTATAATTTTGTTGATAAAGAAGATTGGTCGGGCAGTCCGGTTGAAGAAATATTAAATTGGGTATACGAACTTTCTAATGAAAAAATAATAAGAAAAACAAAAGAAAAATAGTTTTAAAAAATATGAATTATTTAAAATATACCATAGACGTAGACGACCATAATGTTGAATTAAGCATTGAAATACCTGAAATTTTTACAGAAAAAGAGCTTGACGCAAAACATCACGAATTAAATGAAGTAATGAAGTTAAACACACCATTCGATATAATTGATTGTTTTAGAAAAAACACTAAAAAAAGAACTAAAAATAAAAAAGGAATTAAAATAAAATATTCGGCAAAAATAAATGAAAAATATTATGAAGAGGAATATACAGATACTATAGAACCGGTTACTAAGAAAAAAAGAAAAAAGGTTGGGTTTCAAACGGTATGGATGGACAATCTATTGATTGGTAACTGGAAGATAGACAGACTTAAAGAAAATATGAAATTATTCAGTTATAGTGATGAAAAAAGTGCCAAAATATAAGATTTTTCAAAAATAGCCATTTTGGGGAGTGTCGGAATTGCGAAATCGTTAAAAATAGCCATTTTTCAAGGCTAGAAAAAACACAAATTTGCCATTCTAGCCATTTTAAGGGCTTCGGTGTGAAATAGTGCCACTCAAAAATTATCGTGGCTTAAAACGCCAATTTTAGCCAGATTTTATCATCAAATTTTAAACTGAAAAATATCAATTTTTAAAAATATGGATTTACCACTTAATACTTTAATAAAAGGCGACTGTATTGATGTTTTAAGAACGTTTGATGATAATAGTATTGATTTAATTTTAACAGACCCGCCATATGGGTTAACAACAAACAAAAAAGATATAAAAGTTAATTTGGATGAATTGTTTAGAGTTGGAAAATCTGTTATTTTATTTTCTCAAAATCCTTATACTTCGGAATTAATAACAAAATATAAAAAATTTTATAGATATGATTTAATTTGGAATAAAGAATTAAAAACTGGTTTTTTAAATGCTAAAAGGATGCCATTAAGACAACACGAAATAATACTTATTTTTGGTAACCCAAAATATAATCCTCAATTTTCAATTGGCGAACCATTACATTCAAAAGGAAAATCTTATAAAAACAAAGAAATTAAAAATCAAAATTATGGAAAATTTGAAATAACAGAAGACAAACGTGCTGGGGAAACTAAAAAATATCCTTCTTCTATTTTAAATTTTAAAAAACCACATCCTTCTGTTTCGGTTCATCCAACACAAAAACCTGTTGAAATTGGTCAATACTTAATAAAAACATACACTGATAAAAATGATATAATATTGGATTGTTTCGCTGGGAGTGGCAGTTTTTGTGTGGCGGCTAAATTAGAGAAACGTAATTATATAGGCATTGAAAAAGATTTAGAATATTGTAAAATATCAGAAGAAAGATTAAAAAATATATAAAAATGTCCGATAATTTAAACATTAAAGAATTTCTTGATTCATTAGAAATAGAATACCGAGAGGTCGCGAGTGATCATTTTAATTTAAAAGAATGTATATACTGCGGAAATGACACTTGGCATTTTTATATGAACAAGGAAACAGGAGCACATGATTGTAAAAAATGTGGGGCGGCTCATAAAAGCTTTTTTAAGTTTAAAGCACAAATAGGAAAATTAGATGATGTTGTAGCAACAAATGACATTTTTGCGGGCAAGCAAGAAATTGATAAAAGTTTTTTGGAAGGATATGAAAAACAATTAGACGAAAACGACCCTACTTTTAACAAACCAGCTTTTGAATATTTAACTAAAACCAGAGGATTTTCTATTGAAACCATTAAAAAGTTTAGATTGGGAGCTGATAAAAATTTTGTTATATTTCCCCAGATTAAAGACGGCGTGGTTTGGAATTTAAGATTTAAGAATTTTATTGATAAAGATTTTAGAAGCGTGGCGGGGCAACCGAGTTTATTGTTTAATATGGACGGTATTGATAGAAAAAAAAGAGCCATAGTGATAACGGAAGGGGAAACTGATTGTATCGCAGCGTACGAAATGGGCGTTAGGAACGTAGTCGGAATTACGCTCGGCGGGCTTTCTTTTCCAATTCATTGGATAGAATTTTTTAAAGGATTTAAAGAAATTTATATTTGTTTGGATAATGATCTCGTAGGTCGGAAGGGAGCGAAGAGAGTGGCGGAAAAATTAGGAGTTTTGCGATGTAAATATGTAACATTGCCAGTTAAGGATGTTAATGATTATTTATTGCAAACACACAAATCAGGAAGTAAAGACTTTACTAATTTATTATTGTCCGCCGACAAAATGGAACCTGGTACAATTTCCAGTATTTCTGATTATGTAAATGATTTGGACGCTTGGTTTGACGACGACGGCTCGATTACAGGTATGCCGATTCCTTTTACAAAAGTTAATAGCTATTTAAATGGATTTAAGGAAGAAGATTTTATTATTTTATCTGGCACGTCAGGCGTGGGAAAGTCAACAATTTGCTTAAACATACTTAACGATTTTTTAAAAAATGGAAAAAAATGTATGTGTTTTTTTCTTGAAGGAAAATTGATGTTTTATATTTTAAGAATGATGTGCATTGAAACCGGTCTTAGTATGGATAGATTGCGCGAAGACCCTGAAAAATGGAATCAAATAAAAAAACAATTTTCTTCATATCCTTTATATTTTTATTCAGGCCCGCAATCTGATATGAATATAAAAAAACTTATAGAATTATCAGAAGCGACTATTGATTCTTATGGAGTAGATTTTATTGCTGTTGATAATTTACAAAAAATTGTAGTTGATAATAGAGATGTCGTTCACAACATCGGGCAGGCGATTACGTCTTTGAAAAACTTGGCAGTTGATAAAAAAATACCAGTTCTCTTGATTGCACATGTTAGAAAACCGCAAGGCAAGTCGCCACGCATCTCCATGTATGATGCAAAAAATTCATCAGAAATTTATCAACAAGCCGATATTTATTTGGTTGTTTGGAATAATAAAAAAGATAATTTTCAAGAAGATAATATGTATCTTACGATTGAAAAGAATAGAATGGGAGAAGGAGGTCTTGATTTTAGGATTGTTTTTGAAAAAGAATGTGGTAGATTTTACGAAAGAGTTGATACACAAAAAATAGTCGCAACGGACACTTCCAAATTTGAAAATATAAAAAAAACAAAAAAAGAATCTAAAAAGGAAATTAAAAAAGATGGTTTTAAACCAATCGTAAAAATTAAAGAAGATGATGAATTATAAAAACAATCTCAATATTCAAGAAGAAACGGCGACAGGCGTTGAAATTAAAGATAATAGAAATTGGTTAGCCGAAACTTCTATTAAAAGAGCGTGGCGAGATTTTATATTTGAATGTTGTTGGTCTTTTAAATTTTTTTGGTTGTGGAAAAAATTAAAAATAGGTCGTTTTATGTATTTAAAAGATTGGGTAAAAATAAGATTACAAAATAAAAAATATGAAATTTAAATATAAAGATGTCGTTGTGGTTAATAATGATTTTTATGTTAATTTAAGAGGAATTATTAGAGAAGTTGATGATGTTAATAGTCCGAATCCAAAATATTTAGTTTATTTGTTTGACGGCGAGCGTATTTGGGTAGAAGAAAAATATATAAAACATATGAACGAAGAGAATAAATCATCAAATGATAATTTATTTCCTGAAAGTGAAATATGTAAAATTATATGATAATAAAAGAAGTAAAACCGACAATTAGTAATTTTAAAATCGTGGGCGGCGCAGAATGTTGGAAAGAGGTTGTTGAGTCCGCACGACTAAGCGGTGTTCCAGAATCCGTTTCAGATGAAAAAGTTTTTAAAATGATAGTGGTCAATCAATATTTAAGTGCGACTGAACATATATGTATTAAATTTGACGTTGTTATGAGTAAAGGAGTTGCTCCTGAGTTTTTGGAACATCGTATAGGAATTTCTCATTCAGGTTTTTCTACAAGATACTCAAAAGTTGAAAAAGATGATGTTTATGAAATAATCGTGCCGTTTCATATTTTAAAAGAAAATAATGAATTAGTTAAAAGCATTTTTATGAGAGGAGTCGAAGAAGCATTTGATTCTTATAAAGATTTACTTAATGAAACAGATAAAAGTTGTCCACGAGAAATTGCAAGATATGTTTTGCCATTTTGTTCGGCGACTGGTCGATACCATATAACAATGAATTTAAGGTCTTTATTAAACTTTTTATCATTGCGTTTGTGCGCCAGAGCTTCTCACGAAATGAGGTGTTTAGCAAGTCAATTATATTTTGAATTGATTAAAGTTTTACCAATGATTAGAGATTTTATTGGTTGTCGTGGTATAACTAATAGTGTTTGCCCAGAAAACGAAGTTACAGGATTTAGAATCGGCGAACCATTAAAATATCAGCCAACTTGTCCTTTTAGATATGAAGAATCTCTTTGTTATATTCCTACTATGTTTATGCAAAAAACGGTCGGCGGTATTGAAAATATAACTATAGTAAAAGAAAGATTATATGAACAATGGGCAAAATGGGAAAATTAAAAAAGGAAGACCGATAGCGCAAAAAAATGGAAACGATAAAATAATGACTCCTGTTTATGTTGCTGAAAAAATTGTAAAACATTTTAATCCTTTTGGTAAAATATTAGAGCCATGTTGTGGAACTGGTAATTTTTTGAAGGTAATGAAAGCGGATTGGGCAGAAATAGACAAAGGAAAAGATTTTTTAGAAATAACAGGTAAATGGGATTGGATTATTACAAATCCTCCTTATTCACAATATCGCGCGTTTATGAACAAATCTTTTGAAGTCGCAGACAATATTGTTTTTTTGCAGTTAATAAATGCAATATGGTATAAAGCAAGATTAAGAGATATGAAAAATTCAGGATTTGGAATAAAAGAGATATTTTTATTAGACACACCAAAAGAGTTTCCTCAATTTGGATTTCAATTAGGTTGTGTTTATTTTAAAAAAGATTATAATGAAAATATAATATTGTCTTATGAACAATGAATGTAATATCACAAATAAAGAAAATTGTCTATACAATATAAATGGTTGGTGTAATCGTTACAATATAGAATGTAAGTTGCCAAAAATATCTTTTTTTAATAAAATAAAAATATGGAAAAAGAAGCAAATAAAAAAATTATTTTACAAGGAGGAAAATTAGCGGGCGGAAATCCTCAAAGAGGACGAGTTGAAAATGATTTTTATGCCACACCAGAAATAGCAACTGAAGCATTGATGAAAGTTGAAAAATTTAATGGTAATATATGGGAACCTGCTTGTGGCGATGGAAAAATGAGTAAAGTTTTGAAAAAATATAACAAAACTATTAGTTCTGATTTATATGATAGAGGATATGGCGCGACGGGTGTTGATTTTTTAATTGCTCCCAATGTTATTTATGATAATTTAGTAACCAACCCGCCATTTGAATTTTTTCAAAATTTTGCAGAAAAAGCAATAAGAGAAGCAAAATATAAAGTAGCATTATTTGGAAAATTACAAGCATTGGAAGGACAAAAGCGGGCAACCTTTTTAGAAAATTCGCCACTGAAAGTTGTTTACGTTTTTAAAAAAAGAATAAATCCATTAAGAAATGGATCAGCAACAGATGAAAATGGTAAAAAATGGGCTTCAACAATGGCGTTTGCTTGGTATGTTTGGGAAAGAGGATATACTGGCTCGCCAATAATTAAATGGATATAAAATATGGAAAACGAAGAAATTCTTAAAAAAGCTATAAAAAAAGCAATAGATAATAACTTTTTAGGGTTGGCGGGCAATCCTAAAATTGAAATAAATGTTTATCTTACCGACTTAAACGATATTCCAGTTGACCCAATAAAAGAACCAGAAAAAGAAATTTGTATTATTTCAGATTGGGCGACTCATTCCATTGAAGGAGAAGATGTTGATTGCGAGCCGGACTGTTGCGGAATAAAACGATTTTTTTCTGTTAATGATTTACTTTTTAATAAAGAATTTGCTAAATGTTTTTGGTGCGAAGATATTCGTTATATAAAGGGGGATATGGCTGCTATAATTGATTATAGAAATTGGGAAGAGCATTTAGAAAAATTGGCGACTGAACCTGATAAAATTAAATATTTAGAAAAATTCATATGAAACCAAAACAACACGATATAACTTTTCATTATACTAATGAAGAAATGGTAAAAGACTTATTAAAATTGATACCATTTGAAGAAGGAGATGTTGCACTAGATGCTGGCAGTGGTAAAAATAAAATTTGGCAAAAAAATTGCCCTGTTAAATGTTTAGAGTGTGAAATAGAGGATGGTTGTGATTTTTTAAATGATTGGAATGAAAATATTCAGTGGACAATAGGAAATCCTCCTTTCGCAGGAAATGAAATAAATGAAAAAGGAAGACATCCTAATTTAATTCCACAATGGATTGAACATTCTAGTAATATATCCACAAAAGGAATGGCGTTTTTAATAAATCATAAGATTATTAATTTTTTAACCCCTGTTCGTCTTGAAAAATTAAAAGAAAAAGGATTTTATCTTACAAAGTTACATATCGTTGCTGATCGTCGCTGGTTTGGTAGGTATTTCTTCTTAATTTTTGAAAAGAAACCAGGTTTTGTTAGTTGGGAAAGAAAAACATATTAAGTGTTCTATAAACTAATGTTGATTTATTTTTTAAAGTATGCTATATAACATATATAAACATAAAAAATATGAAATTAATGGAATATGTAAAAATAGCTAAAATTGGTGATGTTATTGAATCTTATAATAGTGATGGATCTGTATTTAAAAAAGGAAAAGTAATAAAAATATATTTGGATAAGTCAGGGCTTAAAGTAGAAAACATAGATAATAAATATGAGAATAAATGGATAGATAATTGGGATAATTTACAATGGGGAGGAGAAATAAAAATAATAAATAAAAATATGAATATTTATATAAAAGACGATAAAGACGAAATAGATAATGAAAAAATGCAGCAAGCAGATGTTGCTATTGAAGTAGTAGAAGAAGGGGATTATAAAATATTGAAAGTAATTAAAAATAGATTTGGCGACAATCGTGATATTGTTTTAAACGACAGTGATGAAAAATGTGGAGAAACTAACAACGAACCAAAAATAGCCCTCTACGCTATCGCAGAAAAAGGAGAAGGAAGAGTTATGAAAGTCGGCACTTATGACTCTATTGAAGATATTGGTGATATTATGCTTAATATGTTTGATAGAGATGTGGTTTTAAATTTTGAATATGATTTTGAAGAATAAAAAAATAGGTAAGAAAAGCAAAAGGAGGTGAGGGTATCTTGTCCTTGACCACCTGCCTATTTTTAAAATAATATGAACTATAAAATTTATGCAATACAAGATTCAGAAAATGTAAAAAAAGAAGAAGCTGATGTTGTTGTTCAAATAGTAACCCAAAACGAAGGAAAAGAAATATATTTAAAAATAGTAGAAAATAAAATTGGAAATTGCGAAGATAAATACATTTTGTTAAATCCGCCAGAAGTTAGTGAATATGATTATTAAAAATATGGCAAAAAAAGAAAAAACTGAAGAATTAATCACAGCGACCTTCCTCGATAAAAATGGAAAGGTTGTAAATGTTCGAGATGTCGTAGACAAGGAAGATTGCTGGCTCTCGCCCAAAAAAGATAAACATATCATTTCATACAAAGCATTAAAACATATTGCAAATTTAGCGGGAATCTCCAAAAATTTTGAAATAGAAGAATCTGATAAAATAATTCCAGATTATAGAAATGATTTAGAATATGTTGTTAGAGCCACAATAACATGTAAAGCAAAAGCAAGTAAAGAAAATCCAGACGAATGTATTCACGGCGAAAGAAAAATGACGGCAACGGGCGAAGCCAATAGATTAAATTGTCCATATAGGGGTCGCGATTATTTGAGGAAGATGAGCGAAAAGAGGGCACATATGATTGCTATATTGGAGCATTTAGACCTTTATTCATCAATTTATTGTGAAGATGAGGCAGAAGCATTTACAAAAGAAAAAGAACCAAACTTGATGCCAGGGATGCCTGCGTTTGAAGCTATTGTAAAAGAAATTAACGCATTGCTAAACGCAAAAGACGAAAAAGAACTTAAAAAGTTTTCACGAAAAATAAAGGCCGGAATTAAAATTAAAAAATATAACGATATGCAACTCAAGTATCTTAGAGAATTATATCAAAAAGAACTTGCTCGGCGGCAACCTACATTTTAATGGAAAATAAATTACATCATTTCTCCCCATCTGCTCTGATAGACTACAATTCGTGCCCGAAATTGTTTTATTACAAACATATTTTACGCATAAAAATTCCACAGAAACAAATCCATTTTTTATTTGGATCGGCTATTCATTATGCACTTGAAGGAATGTATCACAATTATCAAGCTAAAAAAGACGACCAAAAAGACATTTGGAAAATGTTTTTAGAAAAATTTGATAAAGAAAAAATGATGGATGACGAAAAGAAAGATCACGAAGAATATGTAAAAATGGGTAAAGGGATGTTAAAACATTATTTGACAGTTCATCCAACATTAAACAATCTTTATAACTTAAACGACGGTGAATCAGAAGTATGGGTAAAAGGAAAGATAATGAATCCTTTAACAGGAGAAATGTCATCTTTACCGATGTATGGTATTATAGATAGATTATCAGGTGTAAAAAAAGTCGGAAATAAAATAGTTGTTAAAAAAGGAGCTACACCAAGAATAGCCGAATTTAAAACCGCCAAAAACAAATGGAAAGAAGACGATATTGCCTTTAAAATCCAAACTCTGCTATATAATCTATGGTTTTACACAGAATTTGAATACTTGCCAGAAGAAACTGTTTATGTTATATTGTTAAAAAAGATACCAAAGGTCGGTGCTCAAAATCATCAAGTT
>Ga0265293_10013046_pt1 | contig 10878 bp, 13 predicted proteins | sample Munlanlewell138R_FD_192505 | JGI IMG/M metagenome (GOLD analysis project Ga0265293, IMG submission 192505) | Leachate microbial communities from a municipal landfill in Southern Ontario, Canada - Leachate well 138R | ecosystem: Engineered > Solid waste > Landfill > Unclassified | place: Canada... | reverse complement strand
CGCGGCACGGGCAACGCGGCCAACATCCCCCTTGGATGGATGCGCGGCAAGCTGGCGATCATCGTGGCGGACAACGATGCGCCGGGGCAGGACGGCTACTGCGCGGGCATGAAGGCCGCCTGGACGCTGCACGAGCGCCTGACCGGCCTGGACGTGGCCTGCCTCTTCGTGGATATGACCGACTGGGGCGAGCCCGAGGAGATCAACGACGTCAACGACCTGCTGAAGGCCGAGGGTCCCGAGGCGCTGAAGCGGGCGCTGTGGAAGCTGGAGCCGTGGCTGATCGCCGGCATGGCGGGCGACGGCGGCCGCGAGGATCTGTTCAGCCGCAAGCAGCAGGGCCGGCGCCGGGTGTATCTGCCGTTTCACCACGATGCGATGTACTGGCGGTTTCGGGTGCGCCCCGATTTCACCAGCTATGTGAGCGAGATCAAGCAGGACGCCGAGGACCCGACCGGCGCGCCGAAGATGGACGTGAAGGAGCTGGCGGGCTTTCGCGTGGCGGCGATCAGCCGGGTGCAGATCCAGAGCGCCACGGCCACGATGAACGGCGACGAGGAGACGATGCCCTCGACCCGCTTCAGCGTGAGCGTGCAGACCACCCGCCACGGCCCCAACCTGCTGCGGAAGACGGTCGTCGACGAGAAGCTGCACAACATCGACCTGTGGAAGCGCTTCGGCCCGGTGTGGGACCAGAGCAAGTTCCTGCGCATGGTCAACATCCTGGAGAACGCCGCCCACATCGGCGCGCGCAAGGCGGCGAACTTCGTGGGGCTGTGCTGGAAGGAGGGGCGGCTGCAGGTGAATGAGGGCCCGGACTGCTACTTCCAGGAGCCCGAGAAGCAGTGCCCCTACCACAACCTTACGTTCCCCACCGGCACGCCCGACCAGGGCCGCAAGGTGATCGAGGCCTTCCAGAAGACCTTCGGCGCCAACGCGGCCGCGCAGCTGCTGGTGTGGGCGCTGGGCGGGCACCTGAAGACCATCATCGGCTTCTGGCCGCACATGGTGCTGCAGGCGGACAAGGGCGCGGGCAAGTCGACGCTGATCAAGCGCCTCGAGCGCGCGATCGCCTTCACGATGCTGTCGGGCCAGTCGACGCAGAGTGACTTTCGCCTGCTGACGTCGGTGAGCCACACGGCGCACCCGGTGGGCTGGGAGGAGATCAGCGCGCGCAAGCAGCAGGTGATCGACGCGGCCGTGGCGCTGCTGCAGGAGAGCTACCAGTACACGGTGACCCGCCGCGGCAGCGACATGGTCGAGTACCTGTTGAGCGCCCCGGTGCTTCTGGCCGGCGAGGACGTACCGGTGGTGAGCCTCACCGGCAAGATCGTGCGCGCCAGCCTGCGCATCAAGGGCGAGCTCATCCCCGACGATCTGCCGCGCTTCCCGGTGCGTGCATGGCTGGAGTGGCTGGCCGCGGCCGACGTGCGCCACGTGCGCCGCATGTACGAGAACACCTGCGAGCGCCTGATGCGCGGCAGCCGCGCCAGCGGCGCCGACAACGGCGCGGTGCGCATGGTGGGCAACTACGCCGCGATCGCGCTGGCCTGGGGGCTGCTGACCGAGTTCTGCGGGATGAACTGGCAGCACGGCGACTTCCTGGGCGATCTGCAGCGCGAGATGAACGAGCACATCAGCCAGACCAGCGCCGACCGCCACCCGTGGGTGTGGATCATGGAGCGCTTTGCCGGCGAGCTGGCCGCCGGCCGCTACCAGGGCCCGTACTGCTTCGACACCGTGACCAACGAGCACGGCGCCGAAGAGGCGGTGATCTGCCTGCGCACCAGCGACGTGATGCACCACATGCAGACCACCAGCGCCCTGCGCGACTTCTGGAACAGCCTGCCCGTGAAGAGCGACCGGGTCTTCAAGAAGCAGATGGAACACGCCGGCGTGATCGTCGGCGAGGTGGAGCGGACGATCGGCAACACGATGGTCCGCAGGCGGTATTCACGGCTGGCGGCCGTGAGCCTGGCGAAGCTGGAAGGCTTCGGGGTGTATGTGCATCGACAGGTTGAGAGCGAGATCTGAGGAGAGAGGTGCGATGAACGAACGAACTTCTGCACTGAGCACGCAAGAGGGTGGAGACCACTACAAGAGGCTCGGTCACTACCAGCCATTCGAAGTGCTCCACAAGTGGCTGACGCCCGAAGAGCTGAAGGGCTTTGCGAAGGGCACGGCGGTTGCCTATCTGGCGAGGGAGGCAGACAAGGGCGGGCGGCTGGACATCAAGAAAGCTGCGCACACGCTCTTGATCTACCTGGAGCTGACCGAGCCAACTGCAGAGCAAGGTCCGGCGACTGAGACGAAACAAGAGGTTGGAGGTGTGGGGAAATGAAGATCGCCGACTACATCATGGGCTCCGCGGCCACTGCGCGACGGCTGCAGATTGAAAGTGGGATGCCGAAGCTGCGCGACGGCTACTCGCGGACGCAGGAACTGATCGATCACATCGCCGGCGAAGGGCCCATTCGCACGGCTGAGCTGTGCAGCGCGCTCGACCTGACCTCGAAGCAGGTGTGGGGCATGCTGAAACACCCCCTTCTGACAGGGAAGGTCGTCCACGAGAGGGGAGTGTGGAGCAGCTCGGTTGGCAAGATCGACGCGTGGCAGGCGCGGCTCGCTGCAGCAGAGGCGGCAGCAGCAGAAGCGGAGGCGGCGGCATTGCTCTCCGCTCGCGGCTGGACGTGCTTGCCGCCGGAGGGTGCGCGATGACGTACCACGTGACCAAGGCCGAGGCCGTTCGTGCCGCGGAGGACGCTGCGGTGCTGCTGCCGGGCGAGGGGCGCGCCTTGGCCCCCTGCGCGCCCGCTGTGCGCCTTTCCATGGCCCCGGATGGGTTCTGGTACGTCGACCTGCGCCGCACGCCCACCGGTGCGTTCCGAAGCGATTCGCGCCACGCGAGCCTGGACGATGCCATCGACCGGGTGCGCGAAGTGGCGGAGGGGAAACATCATGCGTGAGAGACCCATCCTGTTTTCGGCGCCGATGGTGCGCGCGATCCTGGAAGGCACGAAGACGCAGACGCGGCGGGGGGTCAAGCCGCAGCATATCAAGCACTGGGGGCCGTCTATGGATGCTGCAATCGAGCGCTTGCCATCGTTGGCCGCTGCGTTCTGCCCCTACGGCCAGCCCGGCGACCGGCTGTGGGTTAAGGAGACGTTCTTCGACACGGCGCCATTCCGTGACGCACCGTTATTTGAGAGCCGCGCGACGCCGATCGCGTACCGGGCAGACAACGAGTTCATCGGCTGCCACAAATGGCGCCCGTCTATCCACATGCCGCGCCGAGCCAGCCGTATCACGCTCGAGATCAACGCCGTCCGCGTCGAGCGGCTGCGTGAAATCAACGCGGCGGACGCGAAATCAGAGGGCATTGAAGGCCAGTTCGAAGGCGGCCCATGGAGAAACTATCAGCGCGATGGGCATTGGTTTCCAGAGGGGAAGGACACCGCGCCGGTTCTGAGCTACCGCACGCTATGGGAGAAGATCAACGGCCCCGGATCGTGGGACGCAAACCCCTGGGTGTGGGTCATCGAGTTCAAGCGCGTGGAGGACTCGAAATGAAGATGGCAAAAGCGACCGCGAGCGATATCGACGTCGCCATGGATATCGCCAACATCGTCGGCGCGCTGGAGAACCGATATCGACCCGCGCTGGTCTTCGGCGACGACGACGAAGAGTTGTTCCTGGACATGGATTCGGCCGCGGACCTGCGCGCGGTAGTCGAGAAGGTGCGCGAACTCGCGCTCCGCGGCTCCCTCTTCCGGGTGGTCTGGGGGATGGCGGTTCTGCTGGACCCCAGCAACGAGGTTGTCGACCCCGACGCAGATCACCTCGAGATCCACCCGAAGATCAGCGCCATGGAGGCCGACGCGGCCCGCTACCGGCTACTTCGGGCGCATCGGCCGGGTCTGCTGCTCGACATGCTGGAAGACCCGCCCACGCCGAACAGCAAGTGGGCGGCGGAGCTCGACAAGGCGTGTGACGAGCGCCTGGCTGCCCTTCCCAGCACATCCACCCCCTCGCCGGCCAGCGGCCGGCCTGGATAAGGTCTCGACCGCGGGGCGCTCGCGTTCTGCGGGCGTTCCCCGCACCCCTCACGAGTATTAACGGCCGGCCAACACCGGCAAGGAAGGAGGGGGCGGCCGGGCATGACTCTGCCGCCCCTCGACTGATGGATGCACCTGTTTCTGCCTCGCCTTCGGGCGGGGTTTTTTTGGGCTCCGGGCCTGTTTGGCGAAAAGGTTGGCGGGTAATCCCCGCCGCACTGATGGATGCACCGCATGGCCGCATGTAAGTCTTTGATTTTTGAGAGGGTGCCGCCCATCAGTCCGGCTTCGTTTTCCACCAGTTGCGCCGCCGCTTCCATCAGTTGTGGATAACTCTACATCAACGGCATTTCCGCCATTCTTGCCCCATATCTCTCTCTTTCTCTTTATTTACAAGGAAGAGAGAGAGAAAGAGGGGTCCATCAGTTCTGCGCGAAATCCATCAGTTGCGAATTGCATAGAAAAACCATTCCATCAAAACGGGTATTTGATACGCGCTGTTTGGTGGATTGAGTTTTTAGTTAAATCAATGACTTGCGGTGTAAATTGGTCGGCGTCCATCATCCACCAGAGAATTGCCCCTACCGACCCGGGGAAACGGAACACAAGCGCATGACATCGAGCCTTCAACAGCACATCGCCGAGTTCATCGAGTGGAAGCAGATCAACCGCGGCCGCAGCCCGAGAACGGCCCAGGTGTATGGCCTCGCGCTGTCGCGCCTTGGCCAGTTCCTGGGCGAGCAGGATCACCTCTCGGCCACGCACGACCAGCTGGTGATCTTCACCGGCAAGTGGCTGTACGACCGGGGTCTGCGAGATCCGCTCAGCCGCAAGACGCACGTGTCGGCCGTGCGCGAGTTCTACAAGTGGCTGGCCAGCCGCGGGCTGGTGCGCGGCAATCCGGCCGAGCACGTGGCTCATGCGCGCATCGGCCGGCGCCTGCCGCGGGTGATGACCCTCACGCACGCCGAGCAGCTGATGTGGGCGCCCGACTACAGCACATTCGAGGGGGTGCGCGACGCGGCCATGATCGCGCTGCTGATGGGCTGTGGCCTGCGCGTGTCGGGCCTGGTGGGGCTCAACGAGTCGAACGTGCAGCCGGCCGTGGTCGATGGCGAGCAGCGCCTGACCCTGCGCACGGTGGAGAAGGGCGGCAAGGAACGCCAGGTGCCGATCCCCACCCAGGCGGATCTGCTGCTGCGCTTGTACATGCAGCACCCGGGCCTGGCCGATATCGACCGCACGCTGCCCAGTGGCGACAAGGTGCTGTTCGTGAGCACCCGCAACACCAGCGTGCCGGCGCATGAGTACATCGGCGAGGCTCGCCGCCTGCGCCGCAAGGGCGTGCTGCGCATGATCCAGACCTACGGCCGCCGCATCGGCCTGCCACCCGAGGTGTCGCACCCGCACGCCCTGCGGCACATGTTCGGCACCGAGCTCGCCGAGGATGACGTGCCCACCGTCACGGCCGCGAACCTGATGGGCCACTCCGACCCGAAGAACACCGCCATCTACCAGCACCTGGCCATGCGCAAACTCACGCGCACGCTCGACAAGGCCAACCCGCTGGCGAAGATGAAGACCCCGGTGTCCGACCTGCTCAACGCCATCAACAAGAGGTAAGCCATGCCTTCATCGATAGCCATGCCAGACCAACTTCGTCGCATCTGCGGGGCGCAACGCGCAGTCGGCGACCGCCGCGACGGGAGAACCCTGGGCGCTGCCGGGCGGTCGTGCGGCTCCCCAATATGTAAGCAATACCGGGCTAAGCGTGAAACGTGGTTGCGGGACGCTAGTTCGTCGTCTGTCGAATTGCGAACTTCATGCACGGCCGGCACTGGGCTTTCGAGGGGCTGCGATGCGTGAAAAGCGAACTACAGCGCGCGAAGTTGCACAAGGTGACCTGTTCGGCCCTGCGGTCGACGCCGGGGTGGGGGCTCGGCAGGCGCCTGGGCCCTCGCCCGGGGCGGGGGGTGAGTACCTGGATATGTGCGGCACTCAGAACTTTTGCCCTCCGTCTGATCCTCGATTTGAAGACCTGCGGCGTATCGGTCTGCCACGGGCCTGGCTGATGGTTGCGGAGACGGTCGGGTTTGATGCGTGGCTGGAGGTGTGGCGGCGCTTATCGGCAGACGAGAGCCTGCTGCACGACGGCGGGCAGCGGATGCCGAAGCTGCGCCGGTATGACGCGTATCTGCGCTTCCAGCGGAACCGGTACATCGAGGCCCTGGCGGACCGGGGGATGGGTGTTGCGCAGGTGGCGCGCGCGGTCGCACGCAATCTGCGTGAGCCGCTGGACGAAAAACACGTGGCGAAGATCATGCGGCGCCGATAGGGTGGCTGCAGCAGGCGACAGGGGAGAGGGTATGGGCGGATTGGCAAAGGGCGAGCGCGAGCGCCGCGCGGTGGTCTATGTGCGGGTGAGCAGCGTCCGGCAGGCGGAAGACGGCCTGCCGATCGAAAGCCAGCTCGAGCAATGCCAGGCCAAGGCCGGCGCGCTGGGGGCGCGAGTGGTAAAGGTGTTTCGGGACGAAGGCATCTCTGGGCGAACGACGCGCCGGCCGGCCTTCCTCGAGGCGATGGAGTATTGCGAGCAGCACCGGGTGGATTTCTTCGTCTGCTGGAGCACGAGCCGATTCGCGCGGAACCGGCTTGACGCGGCGCTGCACAAGCGGACGCTGCAGCGGCTGGGCACGCGGCTGGTGTATGTGTCGCAGGACTTCGGCGATACCGACGATGCCTGGCTCACCGAGGCGATCATCGAGGTGATCGACGAGCAGTATTCGCGCACGATCGCGAAGGACACGCGGCGGAGCATGGCGAAGAACGCCGCGGACGGCTTCTGGAATGGTGGCAAGGTACCGTTCGGCTTCGAGGTAGTGCCAGCGGGGAAACGGCGCAAGCTGGCCGTCCTCGAGCGCGAGGCGGTCATCGTGCGGACCATGTTTGGCTGGTACCTGGATGGATCAGGCTGCAAGGACATCAGCGAGCGCCTCAACGCCGCCGGGTTGCTGCGTCGCGGGTCTCACTGGAGCAAGGGGACGGTGGCGAACGTGCTGACCAATCCGGCGATGATGGGGTGCGTGTCCTGGACTGACCGCGGTGAGCTGATCGTGACCCCGTCGCACGCTGGGATCGTGACGTCAGACGAATTCGAGCGTGTTGCGACCATGATGGGGGCGCGGGCGCCGAGGAACGTAGGAGGGACGCCGAAGAGCGAGGCCGTATTCTCCGGGATCCTGCGCTGCGGGCACTGTCAGCACGCGCTTCACGACTCAGGCGACCCTGACTAGGTCCCCGCCAGCAGAGGCTGTCGCTGGCGATCTGCTCATCGCCGCTATTGTCGGGCGCGGAGACGCTGACGATCCCGGATGGGTGGGAGCTGATCAACTGGACGCCCCCGGAGGTTGTTTCGACCGCCGCAAGTGGATACCCGTACTCGCTCGTAATGTGGCGCATTCACCCAGGCGGCACGGTCGACACCGGGGTCGCCCGCAGCGTTTATACCGCTGGTGGTTACTACACGATGACCGCCTACCGGAGCACGGCTGGGTTCGCACTCAAGGATAGCGGGGCGCAGCTAAACGTCGACACCACTGACAACAGACTCGTCGGCGGTGTAGATGCGGATGCGGAGGACATTGTTTTCACGTTTGCCGCTCGCGGGTTCAACTCTACTGTCGGAGAGGTTTCTGCGGGCGACCCGAGCACTGCGTCCGGCGCGACCGATACGACAACTGCCCCCGGCGGTTACTGGACTCGCCGCGCCGCATTAGGATTTTCCGCCGGGAAGGGGTCGTTTTCGTTCGGCATCGCGGAGGGAGTCAAGACCACGAACGGCAGTACGGGCGACATTGTGTACACTGCTCTTTTTGGGCGGCATATTCTCACCGCCGCAGCGTTCGGTCCCGCGTCGGCCCCGACGCGGCAACGCTCGCGGCTGATCATCACGCCGTGGTGACGCGATGAGCTTCTTCGACAGCAGCTTCTTCGATCCGGCGTTCTTTGATACGGCCGGCACCGAGCAAGCCATCGCCGCCGCCGGCACCGCCACCGCATCCGCCACCGCCCAGCTCGCCGCCTCCATCGCCCTGGCCGGCGTCGGCGTCGCCCTGGCCAGCGGCAGCGGCACGCTCTCCGGCGCCCAGTCCGCGCCCATCGCGGCAGACGGCGCAGCCACCGCAACCGGCAGTGCCGCCCCGCGCATCGACATCGCCCTTTCCGCTCTGGGCCTTGCCGTAGCCACCGGCACCGCCACGCCCGATGCAGCCACCGCCGGCAGCCTCGCCGCATCTGGCGCCGCCACAGCAACCGGCAGCGCCGGCCAGGTCGCCAGCGTCACCATCGCAGCCGCAGGCCTCGCACAGGCCGCTGCCACAGCCGGTCTGTCTGCAGACATCCTGCGCGCCGGCGCCGGTGCAGCTCAGGCCGCAGGCAACGCCGCACTCGCCGCCCAGCTCGCCGCGCTCGCCCAGGGCGCAGCGCAGGCCAGCGGCACGGCCGCGATCACTGGCAGCGAGGCGGGGCAGCTGGCCGCATACGGTAGCGCTCAGGCGCTGGGTAGCGCCGCGCTGACGTTGCAGGTGCGCCTCGAGGTCGCTGGTCGAGCCCAAGCACAGGGCGCCGCGACTCTGGATACAGGCAGCGCCGGCGAGCTGGCCGGCAGCGGCAGCGCGCAGGCGCAAGGGGCTGCACAGGTGGCGGCAACGGTTGTGCTCACCGGCGCGGGCTTTGCTCAAGCGATGGGCGCTGGGTACCTGGTGGTGCAGGTGGATGTGGGCGCGATTGGTGCCGCACAGGCGACCGGCAGTGCTGCGCCGGTTGATGCAGAGGCGCTGGTGTTGATCGAGTCGGCGCGCCAGCGGGTGCAGTCAGCGCGTGTCGGCGGATTTGCGGCCCGGTCTGGCCGCGCAGGCGGGTTTGAGGTGAAGCGATGGCAGTAGCGCGGTTTTTTCCGAAGCGGGCGGGTGAAGCCGTTACGCTGACCTTCGACTTTGGTCCCGAGCTGCCGGATGGAGTCACGGTTGCAAGTGCCGGGCTTTCATCGGTGGACGTGCTGACGGGCTCGGACGAGGCCGCCTCGGCGATGCTGACCGGCGCTGCTGTGGCGGTGGGGGCCAAGGTGCTGCAGCGGGTGTCCGGCGGCGTTGTGGGCACGGATTACCTGGTGGTGGCGCGTGCGGTGCTGAGCGACGGGCAGGTGCGTGAGTTCGCGGCGGTGTTGCCGGTGCGGCGGGTGTTCTAGGACCTCCGCGAGGCGTTGTCACTACTCGCGAACGGTGGTGAACACCCAAGTTGAACTTTCAGCCGGGTAAGCGCTGACAAGTTTCCCGTCTCTGAACATCGCGAAGTATGGTTTGAACCCCGTATATCCACCGAAGGAGTTCTTGGCGTTGATATAGAAATCAACCCGATAGCCATGCCAAAGAAAAACGCCGCCGTCTCGCGGGCTTTGATTCGCATAGGCGCGATATGGCGGTTCAATCTTATAGCGCGCGCTCTCTGGGTCCTTCAGCGACATTTCCATGTAAGCCCGGATCTCCGCCTCTGGATTTTCTGGAGGTTGACCGAACTCCATGTTCTGAGGGGGAGCTTGTAGGGTTGGAGTCGCGCATGCGGCGACAGCGAGAGCTGCGGTGGCGATGAAGGTTGATTTCATTGAGTGTCTCCCAAGCGTAGAGCAGCATCTTATGGCTAGTTGGGAATCGTTGTGAAAACCCACGGAGAATTGCCGGCTTCATACACACGGCTGACTCTGCCGTCGCTGTAGAGGCCGATGTAGTGCTTGAATCCCGTGTAGCCGCCGTAACCGTTCTTCGCATTTACCGAGAAGTCGATCCTGTGTCCTGCCCAAGCGAATTTGCCGCCATGACTTAAAGGCTCGTGGGCATACGCTTTGATAACCGACTCGATCTTGTACTTCGCACTATCGGGATCTCTCAGAACGTCTTCCATATGCTCACGCACAGCCGCTTCGGGATTCTGAGGTGGTGATCCGATCGTGACGTCAGAGGGAACAGGCTGGTAGCTGTCTGGGAAGGTTGCACATGCCGAAACAGAAAGCGCTGCGATAACGATGAGAGATTTCATCCGCTGGTCCTTACAAAACATAAGCTAATTATGACATTAGAGCGCTTCTAGGTTCGCTTTTCATCTTGACGCGCCCCGAACTTCGCCCCTATGCTTCGGCCATCGCTGTCAGACAAGCAGCGTGCGGGCTTGGTCGCCCGGTCACAAAGGCGCATTGAAGCCGCGCCGTTATACTGTCGCGGCTTTTTTCATGCGCGCTCGGTGTCGCCCTTATGGGCGGGCCGGGCGGGAGGGCGCAAGCCCTGCCGGTTTCCTTTGTGCCGGTCGACCAACCCGCTCGGTTCCGCCCGCCCCTTTGGTCGGGGGCTGCGGAGTTTAAAACCGCACAAAGGAGCACATCATGGCCTCTCACACTCCGGCCCCTGACCGACTGCTGCCGGTCGCCTTCCACGAAGACACAGTTGTCCTTGCAGACCACGGCGGCGAGCCGCATGTGGTCATGCGCCCGATCGTTGAGAACGTGGGCCTCGACTGGGGCACCCAGTATCGAAAGCTGGCCGAGAAGTTCGGCTCGTCCGTTGTTGTAATGACAACGGTCGCCGAGGATGGCCGGCTGCGCGAGATGACGGCGATTCCCCTGCGCAAGCTGGCCGCCTGGCTCTACTCGATCAACCCGAACAAGGTTGCGCCTCACCTTCGCGACAAGATCGTCCGTTACCAGAACGAATGCGACGACGTGCTGTGGCAGTACTGGACCACGGGCTATGTGGTTCGTGAAGGGGTGAAGCCGCCC
>Ga0265293_10013045_pt1 | contig 10879 bp, 9 predicted proteins | sample Munlanlewell138R_FD_192505 | JGI IMG/M metagenome (GOLD analysis project Ga0265293, IMG submission 192505) | Leachate microbial communities from a municipal landfill in Southern Ontario, Canada - Leachate well 138R | ecosystem: Engineered > Solid waste > Landfill > Unclassified | place: Canada... | reverse complement strand
TGAAGTGGCAAAGCGTATAAGCGGATGGTTCACTGAAGGGCCAAACAAGGGGAAACAGCTTTCCGGTTTTGGAGATTTTCAGGATGATGGCACCACAGCATCTCTCATGTGGCTTGCTGCAGGAAGCGTAACTGATAAAGAAAACAGACTAAAGCGTACCAGCCTTGAACAGACTCCTTTACAAAAAAAGGTTGGAATTTTTCCAAACTATGCCTGGACATGGCCTATGAACAGATGGATACTCTACAACAGAGCATCGGTTGATAAAAACGGGCAACCCTGGGATCCTGAAAGAACAGTTATAAAATGGAATGGCAAAGACTGGGAAGGTGATGTTGCAGATGGCGGTGCACCTCCTATTTCTCAGGAAGGTGGGAAAAACCCATTTATAATGCTTCCTGACGGGCTTGGACAGCTTTATGGAACCGGTCTTGTTGATGGACCATTCCCTGAACACTATGAGCCCACAGAAACCCCTGTTACAAATCACGGTTTCTCCAGTCAGTTAAATAACCCCTGTGCAAAAATTGTTCCTGGGGACAGGATAGCACCTGCAGGTGATCCAAAATATCCAATAGTTCTTACCACATACAGCTTAACAGAACACTGGTGCGGTGGTAGTGAAACAAGAAATGTTCCATCCCTTCTTGAAGCAGAACCACAGCTTTATGTGGAAATGAGCCATGAGCTTGCAAAAGAAAAAGGAATTAAAAACGGTGACCCGGTTATTCTTGAAAGCATCAGGGGACGTTGCGAAGCAGTGGCAATGGTAACAGTTCGTATTGTTCCATTTAAGGTACAGGGAAAAACTGTTCACCTGGTAGGTATGCCTTTTGCATTCGGATGGACCAAACCTGGTATAGGTGATGCTACAAACCGGCTTACACTTTATTCAGGTGATCCAAACACATCTATTCCTGAATACAAGGCTTGCCAGGTTAATATCAGGAAAGCTGATCCGAACGAACTTAAAGAGCTTTCCTATGTTGAAATAAAAGACGGAGGAGACCATGAGTAAGACATTTTTCATAGATACATCACGCTGCACAGCGTGCAGGGGATGCCAGGTTGCATGTAAAGAATGGCAGGGATTTGATGCCAATTATACAAAACAGCTTGAATGGGGAAGTCACCAAAATCCTCCTGATCTTAATTCCCGAAACTATAAACTTGTCAGGTTTAGCGAATTTAAAGACAGGGATCGTGTAATATGGAACTTCTTTCCAGATCAGTGCCGCCACTGCATAGAGCCTTTATGCAAACTAGCAGCTGATGCTCATGTTAAGGGTGCTGTTGTAGTGGATAAGGACACAGGAGCAGTAATTTTTACAGAGAAAACCAGGAAAATTTCTCAGGATGGTTTCCTTATGATGAAAGAATACTGTCCATACGATATACCCAGAAGAAATGAAGAAACAGGTATTATTAACAAATGCGACATGTGCCTTGAAAGAGTAGAAAAGGACATTATGCCTATTTGTGTAAAAACATGCCCCACAGCTGCCATGAACTTTGGCGAAAGGGGCAAAATGCTTGCATTAGCTAATGAAAGACTCGCTATAGTGAAAAAGGAATTCCCTGATGCTGCCCTTCTTGATACAGACAGCGTAAGGGTTATCTTCCTTATTACACACAAAAGAGAGTTGTATCATGATCTTGCGCAAGCTGAAAAGAATTTAAGCAAAAATAGAAGTTTAATGGCCTGATTAAGGTTAAACCATAATCACCGCTATTGTATATATACAATAGCGGTGATTAAATTTACACTATCAGGTACTTGAAATTTTTCAGTAAATCCTTTTAGTCATTACATATATACTGACAAGCCAGGATAAAAGCCGGTTAAAAATTTACTGATTTTATCATTTTCATAGGATCTAATTAAAATTATTGCGTTCTTCAATTAAAAATACCAAAGCTCTGTTTTTAACTGACTTTGGTGATGAAAAAAAGGAGATTACAATGGAACGTTCATTAGTAATTTTTACAGTCAACATTTTCATCTTCTCTTTATTGGTACTTTTTGCAGTTTCATGTACTGTTTCATCAAAAGAGAAAGAAGGTTTAAATATCCCATTCAGCCACAAAACTCACGTTGAAAATTATAATATTGATAAATGTGAAACCTGTCATACATACAGCGTACATGGTCTTTTTCAGGGAACCCCAACCATAGGGGAATGTACTGCCTGCCATGAGCGTGACGGGAAGCTAACCACTACGGATCGCACTATGCCCAGAAAAAAATCCATATTTGATAATTACACAGACAAGGATAAACCATGGAAATCGCGTCCAAAAGATCAGGGAAATGTATATTACAGCCACAAAGTAGCTTTATCAACAACCCTTGATGATGGATCAACAAAATTAAGATGTGCACCATGTCATGAAGATAAGGTAAAATCTACAGGTTTACCAACATTAAGTGGCGGGAAATTAATGGATCAGTGCATAGACTGCCACACCACTTATAAAATGGACAACGAATGTAGTGTCTGTCACAGCAGACGCTGATACAGAAACAATAAACAAATAGCCGTAAAATTTTATAGCCAGGTGTGCCTTTAATTAAAAACTAATAGAGAGCCTATATTATGAATGTAGCAGAAACCAATATTAAACACATAAAAACAGCAGTTAAAGAAATAAAAAATAAAAAACCTGGGTTAGAAGAGATGCTCAACCTTTATGAGCAGATCTTTATTTTACAGGAAAAAACAAAGGCTCTCATTAGCCTCCCTGAATTCACCATTTCAGATGAAATTTTAGCACTTAAAATTAAAGAAAAATTTCCACTTGTTAATATTTCTCAATTTCAACTGGATTATAAAGCATCTGAAACACTTTTATTGGATATTATTGATTTAATGTCCAATAAAGAAATAAAGGATGATGAAATATCGAATGCTATAAAACAATTATCATCTCTTATACAGGATGGTAAAATCATCCCAAAAGAGCTTTTTGACTCGTTTATTAAAGAAGATGAATCATATTTTGAAATGATAAATGAAAAATACCAAATTAATAAAGAAATTACTGGGTTTCTGGTGTTTAATTCTCTTAAGCCTTCCCTGATTTCTTTTTCTGAAAAAATTTCACCATATCTGGAAAACACCAAATGGGAAAAAGGATATTGTCCTGTTTGTGGATCAATGCCGGAATTGTCTGTTTTTGAAAAAGATGGCAAACGCTTTTTAATTTGTGGATTTTGCAATCACAAATGGGCATCAAAAAGAATTTACTGTCCTTTTTGTGAAAACACCAACCATGAAACCCTTCAATATTTCAGCATAGATGATGAAGAAGAGTACAGGGTTGATACATGCGACAAATGCAGGTGTTACATCAAAACAATAAACACAGAACAGACAACCAGAGAAATATACTTCCCTCTTGAAAGCCATACAACACAGTATATCAATGCTAAATTTGATGAAATGGGGTATATATCCGGGCAATGTGAAATTTTTAACAATACAAAAGAAGAAACCAAAACAATGCAGGAACAGAATTAGATTCAGAATCTTTATATATTTTCCAAAATGTACAAGTATTCCTGAAAGAAAAATTTAGAATATTAAAATTTTATTCATATCTTCCTGTGAAACATGACTTTTTTTTAATTTTGATTGACATTTATCCAAAAATATTTTTATCTTTGTATTGAAAAAATATAAACAAAGGTGAAACAGATGTAGTTTTACCACCGGTTCCATTAAGTTAAAACTTTTCAGGTGTAAAGAATTACAACTCTTTCAAAAATAAAAACAAAGGAGAATTTTTGTGAGACGTTCATTGCTGCTTTTTTTTACCCCTTTTATAATCTTAACTATAGGCTCATATATTCTCTCCGTTAAAGGGTGCGACAGCATTATGCAGGCACAAGCTGTTAAAGAGATCCCCTTCAGCCACAAAACTCATGTAGAGAATTATGGGATTAGCGATTGCACCGTATGCCACGGATACGAAGACAATGGGAGATTCCTTGGAATACCCACAGTAGGAGATTGCACCTCTTGCCACGAAAGAGATGGTGTTACTGCATCTACGGATCGGACTATCCCAAGAAGAAAATCAATGTTCGACAACTATGCAGATAGTGACAAACCATGGACTGCATATGCCAAACAGCCAGATCTTGTTTATTTTAGCCATAAGGTTGTTATGGAAGCCGAATATGAAGATGGCACAAAAAAAGCAAGATGTACCTCCTGCCATGGAGATAAAGCTGGATCTGTAAACACTTCTCTTATTAAAGGGAAGATGCCCATGGGCCCATGCATGGACTGTCATACAGCTCTCAAGCTAAGCAACAAATGTGCTGTATGTCACGACTAATAATCAAACTTTGAGAGGAGTAAGTTAATCTTATGAAAAAAATAGAACGAAAGGACTTTTTAAAGATCAGCGGGGGTGCCCTTGCGGGCGGTCTCACAGGTTGGGTTTTTTCCGGAGCTCCTTTCCTGGGATTCCAGATGTCTGTAGAATGGACACAGGATCAGCAAGTAGTGCCTAAAGGCCTGGAAAAATTTGTATCTGCTGCTAATGACGCCTGCCCCTTTGGATGCAATGTTAGAGTAAGAAAAATAGGCGAAAGGGCTTTACAGCTTCAATCTGATAAAGGGCTTTGCCCCTCATGTCAAACTTCCCTACAGCTCCTTTACCACCCGGAAAGGATAAAAAGCCCCTTAAAACGCACAGGCGCCAAGGGCTCAGGAAAATTCGAACCTGTATCATGGGATCAGGCTTTAAAAGACATATCCACAAGACTCAATTCACTTTTAAGTGAAGGAAAAGGAAGTACAATTGCTGCTATAAACAAAAATGAATCTTTATCTTCTATTATGATGGATCAATTTGTATCAACAGCAGGCAGTAAAAATGTTTACTACGAAGCAGGCCTCAAATCTCTTGAAACGCCTGTACTTAATGGTTACATTGACTATGATTTCAATAAAGCAGATTACATCCTAAGCTTTGGAGCAAGGCTTATTGAAGGATGGGGCAATATCAGTGACGTACGTCAATCCTATGTTAACTGGAAAGAAAGAGGAGTTAAGCTTGTTCATGCTGACACAATCAGCACAAGAACAGCCTCAGCAGCTGACAGATGGCTACCGCTTAAACCAGGAACAGAAGCTGTACTTGCCTTTGGAATAGCAAATTACCTTATTACATCAAAAAGGCTCAATTCCAGTGGTGCTGAATTTGGAAGATGGGCGCAGATGATTATCAACAACTACCCTGTTTCAAAAGTTGCCTCTGTTACAGGGCTTGGTGAGGATCAGATAAAAGAAACAGCTGAAGAGTTCTACAAAGCAAAAAATCCTGTTGCTATTGCTGGTAAAGGCGGCATAGGCACAAGCGCTTCTTCTGCTGAAATACTTGGAGTGTACTGCCTTAACTCTCTGGTAAAAACAAAGGCAGTTGAAATAAAAAGAAACAGTGCTATTTCATATAATGCGGAGTTTAGCGGACTTGACGCTTTTATAAAAGATGGCGCATTTAACATGCTTTTTCTCAACAATTCAAACCCTGTGTACAAGAGTGTTTTTGGTGATGAATTAAAGAAGAAGATGGAAAATGCCTTTGTTGTATCTTTAAATCCTATTATGAATGACAGTGCTGCCTTTGCAGATTACATTCTTCCTTCAATGACCTATTTTGAATCCGGCTCATCTGATAACAAACCGGTTGTTAAATCTTTTGAAGAATCCAAAGACGCAAGGGATATTATTATAACCTTAGCTAAAATGATTGATAAAACAAAAAATATATTCCCCTTTGAATCAGGCTTAAAGGCAAATACATTGGCAGGAAGGGAAACAGCTACTAATGGAAGCTTTTCCTACAACACTGATAAGGTTAAAGAAAGCATTGAAACTCTCGAAAAGAACATAGCTCAAAATAACGAATTCCCTCTTACTCTGATACCAATGGAAATTCCAATGGTAGGTGACGGAGACGGGCTTGCTTTCCCCTATGTCCACAAAACTATTGACCCAAGTCATTACTATAAAGAAAAACTCCTTGTGCAGGTTAATAGGGAAACCGGGAAAAAATATGGGCTTTCTGAAAACAAATCCATTGTATTACAGTCAGCCAGAGGAAAAATCGGGAAAGTTTATGTTCATTTAACAGATACAGTAGCTCCTGATACAATAGCCATACCGCTTGGCTTTGGACATGAATCATACACCAGATACGGCAATAAAAAAGGTGTAAATCCTAAAAAAATTATGTCCAGTGAAATTGACCCTCTGACAGGAAGAGCAGACTGGTGGTCAACACGTGTTAAAATTGGTTAAGAGGTAAAATATGACAGTTAAAGATGTAGCTATGAAAAGACGCTGGGGAATGGCAATAGACCTGGATAAATGCACAGGATGCGGTCAGTGTGCAATTGCCTGCAGCCAGGAAAACAATATGCCTATTTTTGAAGACGACTCGGATGTACCAAAAAGGGTTGCTTTTCTTGAACTCATGAAAGTAACTAATGACAGAGACGCAAAATTCCCTGATGTAAGAGCAGCATTTATTCCCAAGATGTGCCAGATGTGTGAAGGGAATGATCCCAAAAATCCGGATCCTCCATGCGTATCTGTGTGTCCGGTTGTAGCCACTGATGTTGGTGATGACGGTGTTGTTAGCCAGATTTGGTCAAGGTGCATTGGATGCAGATATTGTCAGGCAGCCTGCCCATACGAAGCTCGCGTATTCAACTGGTGGAAACCCAAATATGAAGGTAATTTCAAAAACTCATTAAACTCTGATGTTTCCGTAGCATCGCGTGGTACAATAGTAAAATGTACATTCTGCAGCCACAGATGGAAGCAGGCAAGAGATGAATCTGTTGCTAATGGAAATCTTGATATTAACGCGCCTGTTTATAAAACAGCATGTCAGGAAGCCTGTCCGGTTGGTGCAATAGTTTTTGGAGATCTTGATGATCCTAAATCAGAAGTAGCAAAGCTTGTGGCAAGCGATAAAGCTCTTCGCCTTACCAACAGCATAGACGACCTGCCTGAAGACAAAAGGAAAGCATTTCTAAAGATCAAGCAATTTCCTAATCCAAAGGTATACTATCTGACAAGTCAGAAATGGCTCCGCGATATGATGCGGTTTGAGAAGAACTCCTAAACCAGGGAGAATGAGGAGATTTGATAATGATTGAGTTTATAAAAAATTTTTATAACGACACTTCAAAGAACATGAAGATAGCACTTGCTATACTCTTGACTCTTGTCGTAATTTTCGGCATCTTTGCAATCCAGATACTTGGCTGGGGTCTTGGTTATACAGACATGGACAACAACTTTGCATGGGGTGCATGGATTATAGGAGACCTTGGTCTTGTAGCCCTTGGTGGAGGAGCATTTACAACAGGTTATTTCCTCTATATTTTCAGAGTGGATAGACTAAAACCAATAATTAACTCTACAGTTCTTATTGGATTTCTCTGTTACCTGTTTACTTTTGTATTTCTCCTTTTTGACCTGGGACAGCCAATAAGAGCCTGGTTTGGCTTTGCCTATCCCAACTGGGGTAAAGGGGTATATCCGGCTTCAATGCTAACAGAAGTATTTTTCTGTTTATCCCTATACTTTTGTATTCTTCTTGTGGAGCTTGTTCCCACAATTCTTGAACACAAAGTGCTTATTAAAAACAAGGTAATTAAAGCAATAGCACATTACATGCACCTTCTTATGTGGACAATGGCAGCTGGTGGAACATTTCTTTCATTTTTTCACCAGGGTTCCCTTGGAGGAGGAATGTGGGGAGTTCTTTATGGAAAAGCAGTCTGGTATTCTCCATACTTTTTCTACCTTGCTGTAGTTGCAGCAATGGCTGGAGGAACATCCTTTATGGTTATGGTTCCATATATTGCAGGCAAATTAATGAAAAAAGAATATGTGCCAATGGAAACTTTCCAGACTCTTACACGTATTTCCGGAACAATTTTCATAGGCTACTTTATTTTCAGATTATTTGATCTGTATAAAGCCATCACATATTATGCACCTATGTCAGGAAGGGAATTCTTTGACATGTGGGGCGGATACTACGGTGTATGGATGCTGGTTCTTGAGCTTATTCTTTGTGTAGTTGCCATAGTTCTCCTTAATCCTGGGAAATTCAGGAACCAGGAAAAATTTATGGTAATTGGTGCTTCCAGTGGAATTATAGCAATTGTTACAAGCAAGCTTAGTGTACTGCTCCACGGTTTTTCTGCACCAAACTTTCCATGGAAAGGATTTACATCATATATGCCAACAATCGCAGAATGGGGCATTACTTTCGGAGCTTTTGCAACAATGATTTTGATTTACATGATTTTTGTAAAATGGTTTCCGCTTTTCCCTCATCTGGAAAAGGATGAACACAACTGATTAAAATAAAAATATAAACAAAAGAGGTTGCCAATTGGCAGCCTCTTTTGTTTATACACAGAAGTGTTTCATGAAAATATTATTTCATATATTTTTTAGGCATTACTTCTGTTCTTTTTCATCTCAAAAGCCTTTACAGTATTTTGCAAAAGCATTGCAATTGTCATTGGGCCTACTCCGCCTGGAACAGTGGTTATTGCTGAAGCCTTTTCAGCCACCTCTTCAAAAGATACATCTCCCACAAGCCTGGTCTTTTCAGGATTTTCTGGGTCAGAAATTCGGTTAACACCTACATCTATAACAACTACTCCTTCTTTTACCATATCAGCTGTTACAGTATTTGGACGGCCTGCTGCAACTACCAGGATATCAGCCTCCCGTGTATAAACAGATAAATCTTTTGCAGCTGTATGACATACAGTTACCACACAATTAGCCCTGTCATTCTTTTGAAGCATCATATTGGCAACCGGCTTGCCAACAATATTACTCCTTCCAACAACAACCAGGTGCTTGCCCTTTAAATCCTTTACATTCCGGTATATCATCTCCTGACAGCCAAGCGGAGTGCATGCAAATAAACCATCATCACCTATTACCAGTTTACCTGTATTCACAGGATGAAACCCGTCAACATCCTTATTTGGATTTATAGCATAAATAACTGCTGTTTCATTGATATGCTTTGGCAGGGGAAGTTGTACTAATATGCCATCCACCTCATCCTGGGTATTAAGCTCCTCAATAAGCCCAAGAAGTTCAATCTCTGTTGTTTCTTCAGGAAGTATGTATTGAAACGATCTTAAACCAACCTCATCACAGCCCTTGCCTTTCATTCTTACATAAACCGCTGAAGCAGGATCATCACCAACAAGTACAACAGCCAGTCCTGGAACAGAGCCATATTCCTGTTTTAATTTTTCCACTTTTAATTTAAGCTCGTCTTTTATTTCAGAGGCTATCTCTTTCCCATCAATTATTTTTGCCATTAATTTCTCCATAAACCATGCTTTTTATTTATACAGATTATTTAATCCTGTAAATAATTTAACATATTTTTTTAATTATGCAATGCTCCATGTTTCACCTTTATAAAGCTATATTATCAACCGGGATTAATTTTATTCCTATATTATTATCTGCGTATTTTTCTGCTATCATTTCTATAAGGTTCACTGGATTTTTAATCAGTGCTATTTTTTCATCCCTGGTCCTGGACTTTATAAGTAGTTCAATTCTTATGGCATCACCTTTTGCTCCTGTTATTTCCCATGCAGCAAGCAGTTTAAGGGGGCGAAATGAACGTGTAAACTTAGCCCCCCCTTTGCCTGAAACATGCTGCTTTAATCTTTTTTCAAGATTTATCGCATACCCGGTATAGTATTTACCTGATGTGCACTCCAGCATGTAAACATAGTAAGACATATCTGCCTAAAAAAGGCCTGTTATAACGCCATTATCATCCACATCAATATCCTGAGCTGCCGGACGTTTTGGCAGACCAGGCATAGTCATTATTTCACCTGTGTGCACCACAAGAAAACCAGCTCCTGCTGAAAGGGTAACATCCCTTACTGTTACATTATAACCCCTTGGCCTTCCAACAAGCAGAGGATCATCAGAAAGGGAAGCCTGTGTTTTTGCTATGCACACAGGGAGCTTCCCATAGCCTTTTGAAATAAAGCCATCAATTTTCTTTAATGCTGCACCGCTATAGGTAACTCCATCTGCGCCATAAAGCTCTGTTGCAATTGTTTCAATTTTATCTTTTATGGACAAATCAAGCTCGTATAAATATTGAAAATTATTATCCCTGTTGCTGTCAACAATTGCTGCAACCTTTTGTGCAAGATCTTCTCCACCTTCTCCACCTTTTTCCCATACTTCAGAAAGAGAAAACTCAACTTTTTTTTCTGTGCAAAAATCACTGATTACTTTTAGCTCAGCTGCAGTATCATCAGGGAATCGGTTTATTGCTACAACAACAGGAAGGTTAAATTTATCTATATTTTCAAGGTGCTTTTCAAGATTCTCCATCCCTTTTGAAAGTGCATCTAAATTTTCCTTTTTCAAATTAGTTTTAGCCATTCCCCCATGCATCTTCAATGCCCTGACAGTTGCCACAAGCACAACACAGTCCGGTTTTAAACCGCCATATCTGCACTTGATATCGAGAAATTTTTCCGCACCCAGATCTGCACCAAAACCTGCTTCTGTAACAACGTAATCAGAAAGAGCCATTGCCATTTTTGTTGCAACAATTGAATTACACCCGTGTGCTATATTTGCAAATGGACCGCCATGAATTATTGCAGGTGTATTTTCAAGTGTTTGCACAAGATTAGGCTTGAGCGCATCTTTTAAAAGGGCTGCCATTGCACCATGAACTTTTATATCAGCTGCAGAAACAGGCTTGCCATCCCTGGTATCAGCTACAATAATACGACCAAGCCTCTCTTTCAAGTCAGCAATGCTGTTTGACA
>Ga0265293_10013044_pt1 | contig 10880 bp, 10 predicted proteins | sample Munlanlewell138R_FD_192505 | JGI IMG/M metagenome (GOLD analysis project Ga0265293, IMG submission 192505) | Leachate microbial communities from a municipal landfill in Southern Ontario, Canada - Leachate well 138R | ecosystem: Engineered > Solid waste > Landfill > Unclassified | place: Canada... | reverse complement strand
GGTATCCGAAAGGTGCCGGAGTTTTTTTATGGCGGGAATACCCGCTTCCCCGCCAGCGGGTTTGCACAAAAACCTCGGCAAACGCACCTCGAAACGCAGGCACCAGCTGTCAAAACCGACTTCCCACCCCATGCACCGCAAGCGCGGTGGGTTAGACGAGGAGCCCAGCACGAACTTCGAAGGGGCAGAAGCATCGCTTCTGATGTAAAGGAAGTCATACCCAAAACCGCCCTACGCTCCTGCGCCTACCGGCACCAGCACCATGCCAGGCTTACAGCTCGAACAATCTGCACTTCTGCGGCTTCACTTGCCAGTTTTGACTAATCCTGCACCTCTGGCCGTTCCAATACCCTTGAGTCTTCGGCCTGTTATAGCGCTGTGGCTCCGAACACAGCCTGCGCACAGATTGCTCGCCCAAAATTCCGACAACAGGTATTCGGGCTCGAGCCTGGTCTGCAAGGGATAACAACATGGGTGCGCGCCACAAAATAGACGTATCGCCCAGAACAGGCGATAATACGCCTCTTTTTTTCAGGGAAACAGTCGCTTTTCTTTGTGCAGATCGGTGGCTGTGCCAGCAACCCGGTAAACAGTGTGAGCCAATGAGCCAGCAAAAACGAATTCAGTTAATGGATACCACCCTTCGCGATGGTGAGCAAACACAGGGTGTTTCTTTTTCCGCAGAGGAAAAAGCCGCCATTGCCAAAGGACTGCTCAAATCCCTCAATGTGGATCGCATTGAAGTGGCTTCCGCCTGCGTCTCTGACGGTGAAAAACAGGCGGTTACCCATATTAATAGCTGGGCTCGGGCTGAAGGCCTTGATGACCGCATTGAAGTGCTCGGTTTTGTTGATCACAAGCGCAGCGTCGACTGGATACTCGATACCGGCGGTCGGGTTATCAATCTGCTTACCAAGGGCAGTGAAAAACACTGTCGCGAACAGCTCGGCAATACATTGGACGGCCACGCCGAGGATATCAAAATCACTGTGGCCTATGCCCTGTCGCAAGGGTTGAAGGTCAATGTCTATCTGGAAGACTGGTCCAATGGCTATAAGGATAGCCCGGATTATGTCTACGGCCTGATGGATCATATTCGCGACATTGGCATCAGCCATTTTATGCTTCCCGACACCCTCGGTGTGATGTCGCCAAAGGAGGTGTTCGCCAGCCTCAGCGACATGATCAGTCGCTATCCCGATGTGCAGTTCGATTTTCATCCCCATAACGACTACGGCCTCGCCATTGCCAATGTCATGGCGGCGGTGGAAGCCGGTGTTGCCAGTATTCACTGCACGGTTAACTGCCTTGGCGAGCGTGCTGGCAATGTCTCTCTGGCGGAAGTGGCGGTGGTGCTCAAGGACAAAATGGGGCTGGAACTGTCCATCGACGAGAGCAGCATCATGAAAGTCAGCAAAATGGTGGAGAATTTTTCCGGCAAGTGGATTCCCGATAACGCCCCTATTATCGGTGCCGATGTGTTTACCCAGACGGCGGGAATTCACGCCGATGGCGACCGCAAGGGCGGGCTTTATGTCAGCAAGCTCACGCCGGAGCGGTTTGGCCGCAGCCGCAGTTACGCCCTCGGCAAAATGAGTGGCAAGGCGTCATTGATCAAAAACTTGGAGGCCTTGGGTATTACCCTGTCCCCGGAAAATCAGGCCAAGGTGCTCGCCCGTGTGGTAAAAATGGGTGACTCAAAACACCAGATTACTCTAGATGATTTGCCTTTTATTATTGCCGATGTCATGGAGAGCCGGGAGTACAAGCATATTAAATTGCTCGATTGCGCCATTACCAGCAGGCTTGACGAGGCGTCCCATGTCGCTATCAAAGTGGAGTTGGAAGGTGAAATTCATGAGGCCGTCGGCCAGGGCAACGGCGGCTTTGACGCTTTTATTCAGGCGATTCAGAAAGTACTGGCGCTGAAAAATCTCAAACTGCCGGATCTCGTCGATTATGAAGTCAAAATTCCCAAGGGTGGCAATACCAATGCCCTCACCGAATGTATCGTCACCTGGCGCGAAGCGGGCAAAAAGAAAATCAAAACGCGAGGGGTTCACGCCAACCAGGTTTTTGCCGGTGTTTTGGCAACCTTGCGCGTGGTGAATATGCAGCTTCACCAGCGCCGTTAATTTTATTATTTTGTTTAATCGCCTGCATGGCAGGCTCCTACAAACTATGCTGTAGGAGCCTGCCATGCAGGCGAATGTCTTACAGACTAAGCCACTTTAGGCATTGCCCGCAACTTTGCCACCACCTTGTCACCAAACTCCAGAGTGCTGATCATATTGACGCCAGCGCCGGGTTTGGACAGATCCGCCGTTGAGAAGCCATCGGCAAAAACACCCTGCATGGCATTCCACACATTCTGGGCCTCTTTTTCCATACCAAAACTCATTTCCAGCATCATTGCCACAGAGCCGATCATGGAGTAGGGGTTGGCAATGCCTTTGCCCGCGATATCCGGCGCGGAACCGTGGGAGGGTTCATAGTAGGATTTTTCAGGCCCCTGGCAGGCGGAAGGCATCAAGCCCAGGGAGCCGAGAATGCCACCGGCCTGGTCGCTGAGAATATCGCCGAACATGTTTTCCATCACCATCACATCAAACTGGCCGGGGTTGAGGCAAAGGTGGGTGGCGGCGGCATCCACCAGCATGTGAATGACTTTTACATCCGGAAAATCGGCGTGAACCTCGTCGAGAATTTCATTCCACAGGACGCTGGATTTGAGCACGTTGCTTTTGTGAATATTGTGCAGCACTTTCTTGCGGCGACTGGCCAGCTTGAAGGCTTCGCGCAAAATGCGGCTGATCTGGCCTTCATTGTACTCCAGCGTTTCCTTGACATAACGCAGGCCGTCGGCGTTGACGCCCACTTCTTTGTTGCCAAAATAGAGGCCGCCCACCAGTTCGCGCACCATAATCATATCGATGCCTTCGCCGACAATTTCCGCTTTCAGGGGCGAAAAATGGGCAATGGCTTTGGGCAGGGAAACCGGGCGGTAGTTGGCAAAGGTGTTGTAGCGGCGGCGCATGGGCAGCAGGGCGCCGCGTTCGGGCTGCATATCCACGGGGATTTTTTTCGATTCTTCATGGCTGAGGCCAATGGGGCCTTTGATGATGGCGTCGGCCTCGTCGCAGATTTTTTTGGTGGCTTCGGGAAAGGCGTCGCCGTGGTCGAAATAAGCCTGACCGCCAAAAGCTGCCTCCATCAAGTCGAATTTAACGTCGTTGCGCTCTTCCACCAGCTTCAAAACCTTGATGGCTTCGCGCATGATTTCAGGGCCGATGCCATCACCGGGGAGAATAGCGATTTTGTAGGTTTTCATGATTAGCTGGTTATTCCTTGTGGAGAGTGTATGAAGTGGTCTGGCGGGGAGTTAGCACCGCTGTTGGCGAAAGGCGGCAATTCTACCAAAACTGCCCCTGGCCAACAATTAAGGGTTCTGTTTTTGGATATTATGTAGAGCCAGTGCTGCTGGCGAAATGGTGGTGTGGCAGAGCCTGATCCATCGCTTGCAGGCCGGCTCCGATGCGACAAGGCTCCCGCAGAGCAAGCCTTGCTTGGCATATTTTGTAGAACCAACCCCGTGGGTGATGACATTAAAAATTGGCGGCAGACTCGCCGCAAACTGCCGCGCCTGTTACCGGGTGGGCAAATGCCAGTTTACTGGCGTGAAGCATCAGCCGTGCTGCCATGGCCTTAGATGTCGGGCAACCGTAAAAATTGTCCCCCAAAATAGGGTGCCCCAGCTCCTGCATATGCACGCGCAATTGGTGGGAGCGCCCGGTCTGTGGCTCCAGCAACAGATGCGAGGTGTTGCGCTGTGCGTTTCGCTGCAATACTCGATAGCGGGTAAGTGCGGCCTTGCCCTGCTCGTAGCAGATTTTTTGCAGTGGCCGGTTAGGCCAGTCGGTGATCAGTGGCGCATCCACCGCGCCGCTGTCTTGCGCCACCAGGCCAAAAACCAGTGCGTCATACTGCTTGGTAACCTGGCGTTGCTGAAACTGACGGCTGAGGTTGGCGTGAACCTCTTTGTTGAGGGCAATCACCATAATTCCGGAGGTATCCATATCTAGGCGATGCACAATCAACGCCTCCGGCCATTGCGCCTGCAACCGGGAAATCAGGCAATCCCGATTGCGGGGATGGCGGCCGGGCACGCTCAGCAGCCCCGAGGGTTTATTGACCAGTAACAGGGAGTCATCGCGGTAAAGAACGGTGGGTTCTTCGCGACAAAAGGGGACGATAAAGTCAGCCCTGGCATTTGCGCCGATGTGGAATTCAGAATTGTCGCTGCTGGATAAGGTCATGGCGCCATTCTACCGCAAAGGCCTGCCCCTCTGTCGCTGAATTGCCGTGCCAATTGCCGAGCCGGATTGAGCCAGAAGAGGCCAAAGCCGTGGTAATATTGCGGTTTTTTACGGGTAAGCGTGCAGGGGGATCAAATCCCTGACTAAAGCCATGACCAGAGCCGACCAGTATGTCAACTGATTCGAAAACCGCCACCGCCAGAGACACCTATATTCTGCGGGCAAACTGCCGCGCCGCCACTGGCGTTGTCGCCGCAGTCACCTCCTACCTCGCCGCGCGGGATTGCTATATTTGCGCGCTGGAGCAGTTCGATGACGAGAATACCGAGAAATTCTTTATGCGCGCGGTTTTCCGCCCGGAAGGCAATCAGCACAGTATCGACAGTATTCGTCGCGATTTCGAACCCGTCGCCGAAAGTCTCGGTATGCAATGGGCTATGCGCAACAGTCGCCAGCCCACCAAAGTCATTATTATGGTCTCCAAGTTTGACCATTGCCTCACGGATCTCCTCTACCGCTACAGCAAGGGCGATCTCAATATGGACATTGTCGCTGTGGTTTCCAATCATCTCGATTTGCGTCCAATGGCGGAGCGCGACGGCATTCGTTTCGTGTATTTGCCGGTCAACAAAGACAACAAGGCCGAGCAGGAAGCGCGGTTGATGGAAATCATCGAGGAAACTGGCACCGAGCTGGTGATCCTCGCCCGCTATATGCAGATCCTCTCAAATGACTTATCAGAACAACTCCGCGGCCGCTGCATCAATATCCACCATTCCTTTTTACCGGGCTTTAAGGGCGCCAAACCCTACCATCAGGCCTTTGATCGCGGCGTTAAACTGATTGGCGCCACTGCCCATTACGTCACTTCCGATCTTGACGAAGGCCCCATTATCGAACAGGTGGTGACGCGGGTGGATCACAACTACAAGCCGGAGGATCTGGTCAAGGTGGGGCGCGACAACGAATCCATCGCTCTGGCTAGAGCCGTTAAATATCACACCGAACATCGGGTTTTTCTCGATGGCAATAAAACCGTCGTATTTCTTGGGAGTTAAAACATGGCAATTCGCATCGATGGCAAAGCTTTTGCCGATAAACTCTGTGAACAACTCAAAACCGAAGTGGCGCAACTCAAAGCAGATCGGGGTTTGCAACCCTGCATTGCCGTGGTGCTGGTGGGGGATGATCCCGCCAGCCATGTTTACGTGACCAACAAGGTCAAGCGCTGCGAGCAGCTAGGCATAGAGTCCCGCGAACACCGGCTGCCAGCCACCACTGGCCAGCAGGAACTCATGGCGCTAATCCACCAGCTCAATAATGACGGCGGTGTTCACGGTATTCTCGTGCAGTTGCCCCTGCCGCAACAGCTGGATGCCGAAGCCGTCATCAACGCCATTCGCGCCGACAAGGATGTCGACGGCTTCAGCATTGAAAATGCCGGTCTGCTCGCCGTTGGCCAGAACCGCATGGTGCCCTGCACGCCGCTGGGTTCGATGATGCTGCTCAAGGATCATCTCGGCGATCTCGATGGTCTTCATGCCGTGGTGGTGGGTCGTTCCAACATCGTCGGCAAGCCCATGGCGCAACTGCTGCTGCAGGAAAACTGTACTGTGACCATCGCCCACTCGCGCACCAGAAATTTGGCGGATATTTGCCGTCAGGCGGATATTCTTGTCGCAGCGGTTGGCCGCCCCCGTTTTATTAAAGGCGACTGGATCAAAGCTGGCGCCACAGTCATTGATGTTGGTATTAACCGCATCGAAGAGGGCGGTAAAAACCGCCTGGTGGGCGACGTCGACTACGAAGCCGCATCCTTTGTTGCCGGCGCCATTACGCCAGTGCCCGGCGGTGTGGGGCCAATGACCATCGCCTGTCTGATGTACAACACCGTGGCCGCCGCTAAGGCGACGCTGAAAGGGGGAAGCTGAAAGCGTCGAGCGCCGAGCTTTTGCAGGAGCCAGCCCTGCAGGCGATAGAGAAGCCAGCAATCGCTTGCAGACAAGCTCCACATCGGTGCTCGGCGCTTGCAGCTCTCTTCTCAACTAACTCCCGAAAAACCCTTATATTGGCCAAGAAAGCGCTTAATGCCGGTTTGCGCAAACTGCGCTTCATTCCAGGGCTGGCTCGATGCAATACTGTAAAACCGGGGGCGCAGCACATAGGCCTGCGCCGCAATCACCCGGTTTGCGCCTCTCACTTCAATGGGGGTGCGCCGGTAATACTCCCCTTCAAACGCATCGAGACGGGCAATATCATGGCCAGCCACACCCAAATAGACTACGCCAGAAACCGATCCGGTTTTATCCCCAGGTTTAATCACCGGATACTCCTCGCCGCGAACCGCATAACGCGCAAAGCCGTCCAGCTGACAGGATTCAGATTGATAACGACCAGACACCAGCGTTTGCCACACCGGCGCAAACATCAGCGAACCGTAGGTAAACAAATTAATCACCAAACTATCCTCGTTTTTAGCTGTCGTGATACCAGCAATAATCTTGCCATCAGCATTTACGTAAGAGTATCGCTGCACGGGGAAAAAACGCTATAACCATAGTCCATCTATAGCCATTGCCAGTCGATAAGGTTATAGTCAAACCAAAACAGGCAGCAGGACGCGCAGGCCATGGATAAATTTGACCGCATTCAACAACTCCACCGCATATTCACCAGCCGTCGCCTGCCGGTTCGCCTGCGTACCCTGGCCGACGAGCTGGAATGCAGCGAACGCAATGTTCACCGCATCATTGAAACCATGCAGAACATTCTCGAAGCCCCTATCGAATACGATCCATCCCGGCGCGGCTGGCATTATGTACATGACCCCGACAACCGTTTTGAACTCCCGGGATTGTGGCTAACGGGGGAAGAACTACAATCCCTAAGCCTACTCCTCAACCTGCTGGAAAGCCTCGGCAATGGTTTGCTCAACGATGAACTCTCCATTATTGAAAAAGAAGTCGCCAAGCTGCTCAAAGCCCGCAACATTTCTCCCAGCGCCTTTGCCAGCCATATCCGCGTTCTGCCCATTGCCCACCGCCAATTGCCGGGAAAAATCTTCAACCGCATCAGTGAAGGTCTGCTGAAAAAGCGCCAGCTGCATATTCACTACCTGGATTATAAAGGCGCCAAAACCCGGCGCGACATCAGCCCGCAAACCCTGGTTCACTACAGGGAAAACTGGTATCTGGATGCCTGGTGCCATTTGCGTCAAGAATTGCGCACCTTTTCCATCGCGCGAATCCAGCATGCCGAAATTGGCAAACAAAAAGCGCAAAACATCGATAAAGAAACATTAAAAGCCTATTTTTCCAAAAACTACGGCATTTTTTCCGGTGCGCCAAAACACAGTGCCAGGCTGCGGTTTGCGCCAGCCATTGCTCGCGAAATTGCCCTTCAACAATGGCACCCCCAACAACAGGGCGAGTGGGACGGCCAGGATTATCTACTCACCATTCCCTACGCCGATGACCGCGAACTTATACAGGATATTCTGCGCCACACCCCCCACGTTTACGTCGAATCGCCAATAAAACTGCGCAAACAACTGCAAAACAAGCTCCAGCAGGGCTTGGAGCATAACCTCGGCAGAGGGGTGGGATGGTTGTAAAACCACTGGATAAATGTCCATGACGGGTTTTGTCTGCATGGGCTGGTAATGTTGGCGCTGGCAACCAGCCAGGCAGGGACGTTCGAGAAAGGGATGGTTCGCGCCAGGAAGGGTGGGCTGGTTGCCATATGATTGCTTGCTGATAAAAAGGGACAAGGTAAATGAGCCAGCTTGATTTGAAAGAAATGCGTTTGAGAGAAACTCTTGCCGCCCTCGAATCGGTTAAGGCGGGTCGAACTGTGACTGCTGACCAAGTATTCGCTTGGCTGAGAAGCTGGGGTGATGGAAATCCCCGGCCAAGACCGAGACCCAATATGAGCCTACCCAATGCTCAATACAGCCTTGACGTGAGGGAAGTCCGCAAATGGAACAACTAACTGACCTCAAGGCCATCCTTCACTCCAAGCGCGCCAACATTTATTACCTGGAAAAATGCCGGGTAATGCAAAAAGATGGCCGGGTGCTCTACCTCACCGAAGCCAACTCTCAACAAAAAAACGGGGAAAATCAATACTGGAATATTCCCATCGCCAACACCACCTGCCTGTTGCTGGGTACTGGCACCTCTGTTACCCAGGCCGCCATGCGCATGCTTGCGTCGGCCGGTGTGATGGTCGGCTTTTGCGGCGGTGGCGGCACGCCGCTGTTGATGGCCACAGAAATCGAATGGCTAAGCCCCCAAAGCGAATACCGCCCGACAGAGTACCTTCAGGGCTGGATGCAATTCTGGTTTGACGACGACAAACGCCTGCAAGCCGCCAAAGAATTTCAAACCGCGAGAATTGCCTATCTTCAATCCACCTGGAGCAAGGATAGAGATCTTAAGGCAGAAGGTTTCACCGCCAACAGCCCGGCCATTGAGAGCGCCATAACTAACTGCCAGGCCAAAATCAGTGTCGCCAACCGAACAGGGCTATTGTTAAACGCCGAGGCGGAACTCACCAAGCAACTTTACAAATACGCCGCCAACTGCACCCAATACGGCGACTTCACCCGCGACAGGGACAACACAGATACCGCCAATGCCTTTCTTAATCACGGCAACTACCTCGCGTATGGGCTGGCTGCCACCACCTTATGGGTGCTGGGTATTCCCCACGGTTTTGCTGTCATGCACGGCAAAACCCGCCGGGGCGCATTGGTGTTCGACGTGGCAGACCTGATTAAGGATGCCATTATCCTGCCCTGGGCATTCATATCAGCCCGCGAAAACGCCAGCGAGCAGGAATTCCGCCAGCAGTGCCTGCAATCTTTTACCGACCATAAAGCCCTGGATTATATGTTTGATCAAGTAAAGTGAGTGGCATTGAGTACAGCAACCAACACCGAGGTAGGCGTGATTGACAATCCTGGGGGTGACAGCGCTGTAACATGACTGTGTCTTTACATCATTATTTTTAGAGAAGGATCTAATCAATGGCAGGGGATCAGCGAAGCCGCAAAATTCAAGTACTTGAAAACGCTATCACTATTGTTGCGATCGAGGATGAGGACTATATCTCCCTCACCGATATGTTAAAAGCGAAAGACGGTGATTTCTTCATTGCGGACTGGTTGCGCAATCGTAATACCATCGAATTTCTAGGGATATGGGAGTCGGTACATAATCCTGCATTTAATTATGGCGAATTCGCCACAATTAGAAGTAAGGCAGGGTTAAACAGTTACAAGTTGAGTGTAAAGGAGTGGGTTGCCCAAACCGGGGCCATAGGCCTGGTGGCCAAAGCAGGGCGATATGGCGGCACCTACGCCCACAGAGACCTGGCCTTTGAATTTGGTATGTGGATCAGTCCAGAGTTCAAAATTTACCTCATCAAGGAGTTTCAACGGCTTAAACAAGAGGAGCAGGCACAAGCTGGTTGGGATATCCGTCGCAACCTGGCACGGATCAATTATCGAATCCATACCGATGCGATCAGGGAAAACCTGATCCCTGCCAAATTAACACCGCAACAAGTCAGGAAAGTCTATGCAACAGAAGCCGATGTCCTAAATATGGCGTTGTTTGGCATGACAGCCAGGCAATGGCGTGAAAGCAACCCGAAGGCAAAAGGCAACATACGTGACTATGCCAACGGTGCCCAACTGGTTTGCCTCGCCAATATGGAAAACCTGAACGCAGTTCTTATCAACGAAGGGTTACCTCAGCAGGAGCGCCTTGCCCGCTTAAACCAAATCGCCATATCCCAAATGACAATTCTTACGAGAGATAAAACGCTTAAAAGTTTGGAAAGGGGCAGTCCTTCATGATGGTCACGTTTGTCTCCCAATGCGAAAAGAAAGCCCTCAATCGTACAAGACGTGTACTGGATGCCTTCGCCGACCGCATTGGTGATAACACCTGGCAGACGGTGATTACCCAGGAAGGCTTGCTGGCGGTTAAAAAACTGCTGCGTAAAACGGCGACTAAAAATACCGCGGTGAGTTGCCATTGGATACGCAGCAGGGCGAGAACGGAATTGGTTTGGGTGGTGGGCAATCGAAGCAGGTTTGATCTTGAGGGCAGGGTGCCGGTGAATATGACCGGGAGAGCGATGCCCTTATCTGATGAAGGCAGCGACTGGCATACCAAAGAGCAAATCAAACTGTTCGCGCAGATGGCCGCACTTTTACACGATCTGGGTAAAGCCAGTGTGGCCTTTCAGCAGCGCTTGCGAGGTAAGCGCAGGGAAAAAAACCTTTACCGTCACGAGTGGGTTTCATTGCGTTTGTTTCTGGCCTTCGTCGGTAAAGATACCGATCAGGGTTGGTTGCGTCGGATGATCAAACCGTCCGCCACCGATGACGCTAGTTGACCTGGTCAAGATTTTCTGAACACCTCAGTTGTAGTAGTTCAGACCTGATCTGACAGTTACCGACTTTTCAGAAGGTGTCTGTCAGGTCAGATTCAGTTTATGAATTTTTCCTGCCAGATCTTTTTGCCATCAAGTAATGTTGCCATCGGCGTCCTG
>Ga0265293_10013043_pt1 | contig 10881 bp, 8 predicted proteins | sample Munlanlewell138R_FD_192505 | JGI IMG/M metagenome (GOLD analysis project Ga0265293, IMG submission 192505) | Leachate microbial communities from a municipal landfill in Southern Ontario, Canada - Leachate well 138R | ecosystem: Engineered > Solid waste > Landfill > Unclassified | place: Canada... | reverse complement strand
GCGCAAACACTGACCGCAAGCCTGACACCTGCTAACGGAACAGCCACATATCGATGGCTGATTAGCAGTACTCAAAATGGAACTTATACAGCAATCGGCGGAGCTACTTCCGGTAGCTATGTTGTGGTTGCCGCCGATTACAATAAATATATTAAGGTCGAGGCGACCGGTTCCGGCGGTTATTCCGGCACGGTTACCAGCGCTCCTACTTCACAAGTAGCCGGCGGGCAGCTTATTTCGATTAGCCCGATTGTCGGATCGGCCGCTGTCGGCCAAACTTTAACGGCAGGTACCGTTTATCCGCTCGGAGCGACTGTTAGCTATCAATGGCAGCGGTTAAGTAACGGAACATGGACCAATATTTCGGGCGCTACTTCCGCTACGTATACGGTAGCTTGGGGTGATAACAATTGCTATGTTAGAGTTATCGTTACCGGAACGGGCTCTTATACCGGCACTCTCAATGCTGCTACTCCGGACCCTGTAAAAGGAACTGATACTACGCCGATTACCGCAATCGATATTATCGGCGGAGTTGCAGGGGTTGGTCATCTCTTGACAGCCGGCGTTTTAACACCGCAAGGTGCGACGGCAACCTATAAGTGGCTTAGGAGCGACACTTCTGGCGGAACGTATTCGGCGATTAACGGCGCTGCGTTAAGCACTTATATGCTAACAACGGACGATTACAATAAATATATTAAAGTCGAGGCGACCGGTTCGGGCGGTTATTCCGGCACGGTTACCAGTGCTTATATGGGGCCGATTGCCAAGGGCCAAATTACTGCCATCGGCTCAATTATCGGCACTACAACCGTTGGGGAAACATTAACCGCAGGAACGCTTACGCCTGCAACAGCAACGGCCGATTATCAATGGCAGAGATTAATGAGCGGAACATGGACAAATATCAGCGGAGCGACAGCCAATACTTACACGCTTACAGGTGACGATTTAGGCACCTACGTCAGGGTTGTTGCGACCGGTAACGGTTATTATACGGGCAGCGCGACTGTAGGTACAATCAGCGTTATAACTGGAACGCAAACACCGATAACCGCAATTGGTGCTATCTACGGCACGATGCAGGTAGCTCAAACGCTTATTGCCGGCACTGTAACACCTGCCAGTGCCACAGTTACCTGGCAGTGGCAGAGGAGCCTAACAGCCGAGGGAGGATATTTGAATATCGCCGGCGCAACCTCTGATAGTTATACCTTAACTGCGGGTGATGTTAACTATTATATTAAAGTCAAAGCTACCGGCTCAGGCAGTTATTCCGGTACGGTTACCAGTGCCTACCGCGGTCCGGTGGGACAGGCGCCGCTAATCTCAATGAGTTCGATTGTCGGTTCAACCGTTGTTGGCAAAACCTTGACGGCTGGTACTTTAACACCGATAGGAGCTACGGCTTCGTATCAATGGTATCTTTCCGATTCGGGTGGAGATACCTGGACTGCAATCGTCGGAGCTATCTCAAATACCTATACCGCGCAGGGTTCTGATACCTATCGTTATCTTAAGGTAATTGCAACCGGTACGGGTGCGTATACCGGTTCTGTAGAAGCGGCTACTTCGGCTCGCGTTGTCGGTAGTGCAACACCGGTTACCGCTATTGCTAATATTTCCGGCACAGCACAAGTCGGAGTAACCCTAACCGCCGGCAGCCTAACGCCGGCAAACGCCGATGTTACCTATCAATGGCAAAGACACGATACTGCCAGCGGAGAATACGATAATATTGTTGGCGCTACCTCAAGCACTTATACGCTTACTGCCGCTGATCACAACCATTACATTAAGATTGTGGCAACCGGCGCAGGCGCTTTTAGCGGCAGCGTCGTCAGTAATTATGTTGGGCCGGTATCAGCGGCGGCGGTTACCGCAATCGGTAACATTAGCGGCACAACCATTATTGGAGAGGTTTTGACTGCCGGAACGCTGACCCCGTTAGGTGCTGTGGTTACTTACCAGTGGCAGAGGAGCGCTACGGCAGGCGGCACTTATACCGATATTATCGGCGCTACATATAACACATACAATATTACCGCGAGTGATGAAGGTTATTATTTCAAGGTTAAGGCAACCGGTACCAACGGCTATACAGGAACTGTTTCCAGTAACTATACCGGACCTGTTGCATCCGAATCGACACCGATAACGGCAATCGGCACAATCAGCGGCACAGCGCAAGTTGAACAGACATTGACTGCTGGTAGTGTTACGCCAGCAGCGGCTACAGTCACTTATCGCTGGAAAAAGGCGGATACTGTTAACGGAACATATGCCAATATCAGCGGAGCGACTGCAAGCACCTATAAATTAACCTCCGCCGAATTTAATAAATATATTAAGGTTGAGGTAATCGGCTCGGGCGAATATTCCGGGTCGCTTTTAAGTGCGGCTGTCGGGCCGGTAACCGGAGGTGCGCTTACCTCAATGGCGGCGATTATCGGTACCCCGTTTGTGGGGAATACCCTAACGGCAGGGGCAGTGACACCCGCGGGAGCGACGTTTACTTATCAATGGCAGTATTCTGATACAGGCGCCGGTACAACGTTTACCAATATTTCGGGAGCTACCAATAGCACGTACCAGATTCAGGATTCTCAGTATAATTATCGTTATCTGAGAGTTGTGGCAACCGGCACGGGTGCTTATACGGGAAGTGTCAGCGCAAGGACTGTCCTCAGAGTTGGCGGCGCGGCGTAACGGTGATTAAAGGTGCAAATCAGCTGATATGGAACTATTAAAAAATAAAAGAATTGTGGTTGTGTTGATAGCATTGTGTCTTTTTGGCTTGGTGTCGATAATTAGTGTCGTCGCGCAGAACTCGGTGGCTCTGGTTATTGGAGGTGAAGACATAGTGTCATGGTCTGTTGATAACATTGCGCCCGGCGAAAGAGGTGCGAAAAATGTTACCGTCCGTAACCACGGCAGTTCTGTTGGAGATCTTTATATCTGGATTTCCAATATTGTCGACCTGAAGGGGTTGAATGCCGAATTGGAAACAGACACCATTGATGAGCCTGGGGAATTATCACTTTATATGCGCTTTGGAGTCTTGTCGCCGCGTCTGGATACAACCATCAGCATGCCTGCCTTGCTGAGCACATTTCCTGAAAAGGTCAACAGAGCAGCTTATATTAAGATACCAAACATTAATCCGGGTCAAACCGTTTCTTTAACCTGGACATGGGAATTGCCTGCTATTGTGGGTAATAACGTGCAGGGTAGCACCCTGTCTTTTGATATCAACTATGCCCTTGAAAGGACTACTTCACAGATAACCACGCTTGCGATGACTGCTCCTGCCCACGCAACAAAGAAATTACTTTTGCCGATAATCACCACTGCTTGTCTGGCTTTTAACTTCTTTTGCTGATCATTGTACCTTAGGTTGAACACGTCAGCATTGAGATTGGCAGTCGCGGAAAACCTGTCGGACTCGACACTTTGTGGAGCCAGCCAATTATTATCTGCAGTTTAATAATCATCGTGTTTGAACGGTAAGGTAAACCGTTGTTTAACATTTTTGATGAGTGAATAGCTTAAATGGCATTTATGCATCAAGATTTAGTATAATTGACACAATTATTTTGATCAGGAGATCGTCATGAATAAACCATGGCTAATGTTTGTTTTCGCCGTATTACTTGTGTTGTCTTTCAGCCTTGCAAGTTGCCAGTCTGGAGGAGAAGCGCCAACCCCCTCAGCCCCAACTACTCAAACCCCTCAAACTTCCACCCCAGTTCCAAGTACAACATCAAATCCACCTACTACTTCTGTGGCTCCAACTACAACGACTACCACCAAGCCCCCGCTTCCAACTACTTCAGTTCCACCTGTAACCACCACTTCAGAAACACCTCCTGTCACTACAGAGCCGACGGTTGCACCAACATCTACAAAGCCGTCTACAACTCCTCCGGCAACGTCGCAAACTCCTACAACGACGCCTACTGAGCCACCTGTCACATCTACAACCCCGCCGACAACAAGCTCCAACAAATGGCAGCTCAATGGCTATTTACTCGAAGGGTACCCTGAAAATATCTGGCCGGTATATGGCTCGGTTGCTATTAGCCACTGCGTTTATCAAATTGACTATGTAATGCTTATGTCGTTCCCCGAACATACTTACCGCGTCTCTTACATAAGTGATAAGTCTTATAGCGACTTATACAATTACTACGCCGGCTTGCTGGCAACACCTGAACCGGATGAAATATTTGAAGTAAGTGGTATTATCAGTGGATACAAGGTCCAAGCAAAATTTAAAGATATCGGTGATGGTTATTACGAGGTCCTTCTGGGAGTAGAATTACCAATTGGTGTTGGTGCTACTCCACATCCGCTACTTGCTGATTTCCCTGAGTTTCTAATTGATTGCTGGGCTATCGGAGATGTTATTCTGGAATATTATTTATGTGACAGTGAAGGCCTTAACGGCAGCATAGTTGGTTACAGGATGTATCAGTCCCAGAGGGCTCCTAACGAGCTTCTTGATCACTATGTACAATTATTTGGAAGCACCCCTGACTTCGAAGACGGCTATGATGATGAAATAGATGCGCGTGTGTTAAAAGGTACTTTTGACGAGATTAAAGCGGAAGTCGCACTTGGATTGTACGGGGTAGAGGGATGGGTAGCTATCTCTTACCAGATCTACAATTAAGCTAGCTGTTTCGGGCAAGAATATATAGTTCCTCCCGAAAGGAACCAGTAAAAAAGACTGCTCTCCGGTGGGATGTTGTTTGATCCCTTTGCTTATCAGCTAAACCTGAGTTAGACTGGACAACCTGATAAGGAAAGCAAGAGTGTGAGCGCGTGACCAAGCGGTAAATGAGCAAGATTCACACTCTTGCGCATTTCGTGCGACTTCAGTGTGGCAGTGTGAATGAATGGCGCGCTTCCCATTGGGGCAATGGAGATGAGGGTGCGTGGTGTTTTGGGTGGAAAAGAGGGGAAAAATACAGAAAATCAGAGCACTCTTGTGTGTATTTTGTTGACTAAATGAACCTACTGCTTTAACATAACGCCAAGGGTAATTTGTAACTTTACCAGTGCAGCACACTTCCTGCGTGACAGGGCAGGAATAATTTTAAGTGTCAGAAATTTGAATAGTTTAAAAGGGGGAGCAGTTTGGTAAAAAGCCCCTATTACAAGCTCGGCGTTATTTTGATAGTAAGCGGAGCGGTGCTCGCTCCGGTGTTTTATCTTATTTTGGACTCTGTCCCTCTCGCCGCTTTAGGCATTTCAATGATAACCCTTGGTCTGGTTAGCGCAATGCTTGCCTCCAGTCGGCCGCCAATTACTCCAGAAGCCAGTCAAATGATGTTACTTAGCGGTATACAAAACCTGGCCGCGTTGCTTGAAGAGCTGGGGTTACGAAACAGGGCAATATATATGCCTGCTGAGGGGGCCGGGCGTCCAAGGGCATTAATACCATTGAGTGACGATAATATCAACCATATTGAAGCCCAAACGTTTCCAGAGAGGTTAATAGCACGTTATGGCTCTAACCCTGAGGATATAGGCCTGTTGGTTACTACGCCCGGTTCAATAAGCCTTGATGGTGTTGGAGTTGAGCCTGGTGGGGGCTATGCGCAAATTGATGGAGTATTAAGCCAGATAATTGTGGGAACCATGGACCTGGCAGATTCTATTTCTTCCAATCTTTTTACAGATAAGTTGGTAGTGGAAATTAAAAAGCCGCGGTTTGAATACCAGAACATATGGTTTTACCGTTGTTTGGGGAGCCCTCTTGCATCGATAGTGGCATCTGTAGCCAGCCAGGCGCTTTTAAAGCCAGTTCGCATAACAAATGAAGAGGAAACCAAAAAAGGGTTAAAGGTTGAACTGGAGATCATGGAATGAGATTGCTTAACAGTTTTATAGCTATATTAGCGGTTATATTTTCACTGATTACCATTATTATGGCTTCGTTGAGTGTCAATGATCTGAGTGCGTACTTTACAGTTTATACACTGGCTTTATTAGTACTAACGACACTTTACGTCAGCCTTTCAGAAAAAGCCCGCAGAGCTTTGAGTGCAGTTGGTCTGGTTGCTTTTGCCGGGTTCATGGTTATAGTAGTGATTGAAGTAGTCGAGATTATTTCGAGGTGACATGGGTTTTCGCAAAACCGGGATACTGGTAATTCTGGTTGTTACATTATTATTTACAGGTGGAGTTATACCTGTTAAAGCAGATATACCTGTCCATGTAAACCCGGAAGAAGCGGCAGTTGTATATGACGGAGTAACTCTACTCGAACGGTATGGCTATGCCGCTGACCAGGTGCTTGCCAAAAATACCCTGATTCTGGACCTGTTGCTCGAAAATACTGAAATAGCTCATATTCCAGACGATTTAAAAGATTCTGCCGGAAAATACTATTTGGCAAGTCGGAAATTAAGTGTTTATATAACATACATTGAAAGAGATATTGACCTTGTTCAGGAACTCGTTCGAGAGGCGCGCGTAAACGAAGCTCTTGAACTAATCAAACAGGCCAAAAATACAATATTGGCCGCCCGGGAAGAACTTGGAATAATGGAAACTAACGCCTGGGAAGCCGGTACCTGGTGGAGGGCGGACATAGCAAGGAAGGGAAGTGCGCTTGCAATAATGTGGGGTAATCTGCTGGCAAAACTGGAAAACCTCAAAGCACTGCTTGATTATTATGAACAACTCCTCACAATAGCTGAAAGTGAAACTGGAGCAATTATTGATGACGGTATTTTAATAGCCACCAACCTTACGCTTTACGTTGAACCGATGACAGCCTACGTAGGAGATATCATAACCATATATGGTTGGTTAAACGGGGAGGACGAGCCTTTGGATGGCCGAAGTGTAACAGTGCTTCTTGATGGGGTGCCGGCAACTGATTTCACAACCGGAAATGACGGCAGGTATGAAGGCACATTGCAACTGCCATATGATTACGTAAGTAAAAAAACATTAAAAGCTGTTTACGTACCAAAAGAGGGAGATGTTGGAGTCTATATGGGTTGTGGCACTCCAGTGGTGGAAATTGAGACCCTTTATTATAATACTTCGCTTGAATTGACAGCCCCTGAGCAGGTTTATCCCGGCGCCGAATTTGAATTAAAGGGTATTTTTAATTATGAATCGGGTAACATCGCAGAGAGCCGGAGGATTAATTTGTACTTCGATGGCGTATTGCTCGCTGATGAAGTAGTTGGTGCTGAGTTTGATTTAGTTATCAAGATACCTGATGATGCCGCTACTGGTATCAAAAGATATACGGTTTATGTAACAAACCAATTGCGTTATGCCGGGACAACATCTAATACCCAGATTGAAGTTATCACACTGAAACCGATAGTTACCCTTGATGTGAAAGGGTTTGCGTTTTTACCGGCATTTTTTGATGTGAAGGGCGAAGTGAGCAGTGATAATGGATTCATTGAAGGTGCAGAGGTCAAGGCAATTCTTGGAGAATGGACAGCTTCCACGCGAACCGACCCTGATGGTTCTTTCAGCCTTGAGATTGAAACTGCCTTGAACTTGAGTCTTGTCGGAGCTCAGCAACTACGTGTAGAAATAACGCCCACCGAATCCTGGTACTCAACGACATCAGTTAATAAGCAAGTTATGGTAATAAACCCGGTTAATGTAGCAGGTTTATTTTTAATCGCACTGACGTCTTTGGTTTTAGTGATACGAGCAATTGTAAGAAATAGGAAAAGAGCTTATTTGAAGCCCCGAGGCATTAAGACCGAGGAAGTGCCAATTAATGTTGATGTGCAAGAATGGGAAGAAAGTAAGCCACCAGAACCCTGGTTTGAAAAGGATGACAAGAGAAATCCGGTCATCTTGATATATAAAAAAGTACTGGGCATAGTTGGAAGGCTAACTTCTTCTGTGTTGCGCTCAAATCATACTTTAAGAGAGTACTCCAAAGAAGTAGCCCCGAAGCTAGGTCCGTTGGGGGGCTACTTTAATAAACTCACCCTGCTGGTAGAAAAACTTTTGTATTCAGGGAAAACGGCTGAGGATAAGGAGATAATAGAAGGCATGGAGCTGGGAAATCAAATACTTTCCGAGGGCGGCCGTGAGAGTAGTTAGGCTCGCGATTGCCGGGATTGGTATCGCAATTGTCGTATCTTTACTGAGTATTATTATTTATCCCTCAGCGCAAGATTTTATGAAAGCGAATTCATTTTGGAATGGAATCAAGGACTTTACAGAGCAGAACGATGTTATAACGATGTATTCATTGGAAAATGACTTACCTGATAGCGAAAACGGGGTTCTTATTGCCATTCCCTACAAGCCTTACGAACCTGAAGAGCTTGATATCATAAAAGAATTTGTTGCTGATGGGGGATTATTGCTTGTTCTTGATGACTATGGTTACGGTAACCAAATATTAGAAGCCCTGGAATCAAATATAACGTTTGATGGGAGCCCTTTGCTTGATCCGTACCAGTGTTACCGTAATCAATGGCTACCGGTTGTAAATGACTTTGCCAGCGAGCTTGAAGAAATTGGCCTTGAGCAACTAAATCTAAATTATGCGACAGCAATCAATGCTCCTCCAGGAAACCGCGTTTTGGCTCGTTCTTCAGAAACTTCTTATTTGGACCATAACGAAAATGGGGATTGGGACGAAGATGAACTTCGGGGTCCGTTTGCCGTAATTGTAACGACAGGGTATGGCAAGGGAACTCTGGTTGCAGTCAGCGACCCAAGCATTCTCATAAATAGCATGATGGGTAAGGGCGATAACAACCGTTTACTTGAATATCTCATTTCGCTGGCTGGAGAAGAGGCCACTGTTGCTATCGACGAAACGCACATACCAGCAGTGCCTTTGGACTGGACAAAAAACCAATGGGAGAAAATACTTGTACAGTTAGAATCACCCTACAGAAAAGCGCTGGTAGCCGGCGTAGTATTAATAATTACTACCATGCCATTATGGAAAAAAGGAGAATAGATTGGAAGAAAGCAAGATGGATTTGTTCAATAAGATAAAGCTCGTGGTGGGCGAAGTTTCTAAAACAATAGTCGGCAAAGAGGATGCCAAGGAAGCCTTGATGATAGCTCTTCTGGCGGGCGGCCACATTTTAATTGAAGGCCCCCCTGGAACGGGGAAAACAAAACTGGCGGATGCATTTGCCTCTGCAATAGGAGGCACGTTCAAACGTGTGCAATTAACGCCCGACTTGTTACCAGCAGATATTACCGGTTTTTACATGTATGCAATACAGAGTGAGCCGAGGTTTGTAAAAGGGCCATTGTTTGCAAATGTAGTTATGGCTGACGAGCTCAACCGTACTACCCCAAGAACTCAATCTGCGCTCCTGGAAGCAATGGCTGAGGAGCAAGTAAGTATTGAAGGTATAACCCACTACTTGCCCCAACCGTTTATGGTAATTGCCACCCAGGTGAAAACAGGTAGTGAGGGGACCTATTCTTTGACTGATGTACAAATTGACCGTTTTTTGCTTAAAGTATCAAGCAATTACCCTGCCCGTGAAGAAGAACTGCGGATTATTAACGATATTGATTATCTTGATAGCACGGATTTGTGTGTTGTTATCAAGCCAGAAGATATATTGGCACTGAGAGAAGAGGTAAAAACGGTACATGTTTCAAAGGCGATTAGCGAATATATTATAGACATTGTTGACTCTTTGAGAAAAGACCCTGATAACTCGTTTGGCCCTAGCCCGAGAGGTGCCATTAGCCTCTTCAAGTGCGCAAGAGCAAAAGCCAAAATAGACGGGCGAGATTACGTTATCCCCGATGATGTAAAGCAAATCGCTGGTATGACTTTAGGGCATCGTATCGTTATTCGACCTGAGGCTGAAATGGATGGAATTACAGCCGACGCAGTGGTAGAGCGTGTTGTTTCCAGTATAAGAGTCCCAAAGGTTGAGGCGTGAAGCTAATTCACTCCGTGCCGCCCTTGATTGCCAGGCTTTGCGTCTTGGCATTATTGATTGTGGCTGGAATTGTTACACCCGTTGTTTATGCTGTTATTATATGGGGGCTTTTAGCGATATTTATATTTGCTGAGTTTGGTGAATTTAACCCTGGTGCACGCGTTGCATTTTATTATTTGATTATAGTCCTGATGCCTTTTTACTATGAACCAGTGTTTGGTACATGGGTCAGCCCTTTATTAGTATTGCCAGTATTGGTCCTTTTTGACAGAGCCTTGAAGATTCGCGCCTCCCGTGCCAATTTTAATCTTGACGTCAAGCCAGGAAAACGTACAGATAAATATTTATTATATCTGGTTGCACCCTTGCCAGCGCTTGCCATTGTTGCGGTATTGATGGGCGCATGGGTGCTCGCATTGAGTTGTGGAGTGGTGGCCTTGTATATATTGGTAATATATTTATATTCCTGGAGAAAACTGAAAACTTCGGCAATTAATGCTGAAAAAACCGTCTATCGAGTTATCGCCGGCAGTAAAACACGCGGATATATAATGCTGGTTAATCATACCCGCATGCCCATGAAAGTAAAACTGGTTCCTGCTTATGAGTGGTTTAAACTGCGGACGGAAGCCTTTATGTTTAACACCAATAAAAAGCAAGTCGATGTTGATTTTGAACCATTGCTGTCTGGGCCAGAAGCGGTTACAGTGCATGTAGTTTTACGGGATTCACGCGGAATTGTAACAGCTTTAATCAAGCTGGAAGTGATGCAGTTATTTGTAATATCGAGGTCCCGTTATGCCCGGTGGCTAGCTGAAAAATACCTGAGGATAAGTAGGGGTGGTTCATTGTCGACCCAGGAAAGTGAATCAAACCAGTCAAAATATCCCTCCAGAGTTGGATTGGATTTTTATGGTTTTCGTGAATATTTACCCGGCGACAACATAAGAAATCT
>Ga0265293_10013042_pt1 | contig 10883 bp, 19 predicted proteins | sample Munlanlewell138R_FD_192505 | JGI IMG/M metagenome (GOLD analysis project Ga0265293, IMG submission 192505) | Leachate microbial communities from a municipal landfill in Southern Ontario, Canada - Leachate well 138R | ecosystem: Engineered > Solid waste > Landfill > Unclassified | place: Canada... | reverse complement strand
GATCTGGGGATATGTAGTGCAGCAAGTCGAGAATGTCCGACTCCGACACGTCAACCGCCGCCCCGTCAAGGTCAACGCGGTGCCTGTCTGGCTTCCGCAGCAAATCCACCAGCGCAGCAGGCGCCACCGAGATGTCCTGTGGATACCCCCGCGCCCGCTCATAGTCCGCGCCGCTGGCGTGCAATGATCCGGCGCCTATGACATACCCTGACGTTTTTAAATCGATGCCGGGATATTGTGGCAGGTGCTGCACTAGCGCCATGGGCTCCGGCAACGAAAAGTAATGGTGTTGGCTGCCACCGCCTGACCCGGTGTTGACCACAAACACAGCGCCGGCCGCCTCTGGCACGTCCTTGCATAGCCTGGCGAACGACTCCACGCCGCCGTTGCGGGCGTCCACGTCAATGATCAAATGCCCGGCGCACAAGACGCCGAACCCGGTTTTAAAATGGCCCAACTGCTCGAAGGTTTCGAGCTGATCTTCTGACCAGTGCGGGACTGATTGCCAGTTGCTGATCCTTGGGTGCTTGTACAGCGCCTTGCAGTCTGGATTCCCGCATTCACACCGTCCGTTTTTATCTACACCGTGGATTCCAAAAACGCGGAACCCTGCTTCTACATAGTCTACCCATGCGCTCATTTTTTAGCCCTCTAAAGGCAATCAGGTGACTATTTATTGCTTTCTGACTTGAGAGCGCCTTTTGTTTTTATCTCAATTTCGTACTGCCTCGCCATGGGCGGAAATTTGCCCCACCGGCTAATATTGTGAGGCCATATCCCAAGAGCTTCAGCAAGCTCCTTTATGCCGCCAAAAAAATCTTTTGCTTCTTGCGTTGTCATTTTATGCCTCATGATGTTGATGTTGGGTGTTGACAAGCATAACCTTTACGGTCTAATCTTGCAACGGTCACAAACGACAACAACCCAATGCGGAGCACCAAAACATGTCATACCTTGATCAGGCCAAAAAGGCCCACCCACAAGCGCCGGTAATCACAATCGTAGGTTTTCCGGGAGTTGGGAAATCAACGCTGGCGGCGACGTTCCCAAACCCTATTTTTGTTCAGGCCGAGAACGCTACCAGCGTGTTCGAGACGTGGCCGGAGGATAAGCAGCCAGCCTTCTTCCCGGAACTGCCCAGCGCAAACCAGAAACGCAACGCCAAGCCGAGCGAAATACTGCTTGAACAGTTGCGCGAACTGGCAACGCAGGACCACCCCTATAAGACTGTAGTCATTGACGCGGTAACCACGCTGAATATGTTGTTTGAGTCTGAGGTGATCGAGTTTGACGGGAACCCGGAAGCCACCAACATTGGCGAGGCCGCTGGCGGCTACGGTAAGGGCTATCTTGCTGTTGCAAACCTCCACGCCAAGGTGCGCAGTGCGTGTGAGCATTTGCGGCGGCGAGGGATTGCGGTCGTGTTCCTGGCCCACAGCGGCATTGCCAAGGTCAAGAACCGCCCGGACGTGGAAGCCTACGCGACGTGGACGATGGACATGCACGAAGCCAGTCGCCGGGTGTACATCGCCACCAGCGATGCCGTGCTGTATCTTAAGTCACGCGAATTCGTGATGGGAAGCGACAAGGACAAGAAGGGCAACGTCAAGGCCTATGGAAAAATGACCAGTACCGGCGAGCGCCTCCTGGTGACCGCCAGCGAAGGCACTATCGGTTTTGTTGACGCTAAAAACCGTTATCGCATTCCGCAGGAGCTTGACGTTGCCGAGGGCGAAAATCCAATCCTGCCGTACATTCCGTTTTTCAACGCAACACAACCACCACCCGTATCATCCGATACATCCGAAGCCACCGAAGAGGAATAAACCATGTCATTCTGGACAATGAACGACGGCCAACAGGCCGAAGCAAAAACCACCTACGAAGCCGAGGGCGGAAATCTTGAGCCAATCCCAGCCAACACAGGCTGCATTGCAGCGATTGAGGAAGCCAAGTGGGACGAATACGAGAGCGACAGTTACATCTCTCTCAAGTGGCGAATCATGCGGCCCGAAGCCTATGGCAACCGTGTGATTTTCCAAAAAGTCAAAGTCCACGGCACCAGTCGCGACAAAGACCCCGCCGCCACGGCGGACAAGGCCAAGCGGATGCTGGCAGCGATTGACGCCAACGCAGGGGGGCGACTGATCAAGCTGCAAGCGGAGCCTGACGACACCGACCTGATGACCGCGTTGGTCGGCAAGCCCATGGCAATCAAGTTGCAGGTGTGGAAGATGACCAAGGAGGATGGCGAGAAGATCCAGGGCAACTGGGTCAGCGCGGTGGCCCCGGCGAAGAATGCGCCGCCTGTACCGCCCAAGCCTGTTCCGCAGACTGCTCCGGTTGATGATTTCGAGGAAGACATCCCGTTCTGACCAAAAACCGGCGCAAGGACGCGCCACATCAACGGAGTAAAAAAATGACCAACCTATCCCCAAAAAGACGCGGACGACTCACCGGCTCGAACGTGGGCGCCGCCCTTGGCCTGAACCCATGGAAAACCCCCGAAGACCTGATCCGCCAAATGGTGCGCGACTATCATGGCGCTGAATCCGAGTTCACCGGCAACATTGCCACCGAATACGGCCACCTGCACGAGCCCCTTGCAATTATGGACTATATGGGCAAGACCGGACATTACGTTGAGGAGTGCGGGTTTTTCGTCCATCCGGAGCACGATTGGCTTGGCGCTACGCCGGATGGCCTTATCGAGTACTTTGGGCTTGTTGAAGTAAAATGCCCGTTTGGTCTGCGGAACAAACCACAGCCGGAGTTCAAGGCCGCCGCTGACCAGCCGCATTACTACGCACAGATGCAAGTCGAGATGGCCAGCAGTGGCAGACACTATGCCCATTTCTATCAGTGGAGCAAGCACGGTGATGACCTGCAAACCGTAGATTTTGACCCCGAATGGTGGGGTCAGTATTTCCCGGAAATGGAAGCTTTTTACAACCGCTATCTGTCAGAACTGGACAACCCTGCCCACCTTGAAGGCGCAATTTATGAAGTCAACACCCTGGGCGCAAAGTCCCTGCTTGACGAATATGATGCACTGAAAACCACCATCGATGATGCAGAGGCCCGGAAAAAAGAAGTCATGGCAGAACTGGTTAAAATCGCCAAAGAGCGCAACGCTATCTTGTGGGGGCGCAAGCTGACCAAGGTTGAGCGTGCCGGATCGGTTGCTTATGCCAAAATTGTCAAAGAGAAATTGCCAGAGCTGGATGTTGCTCCGTGGACTGGGAAACCATCGGAATACTGGCGGCTTTCGTAACCGTGGCGTATAATCAGTCAAATCAAGGCTAGTCCGGCCAGACGAAAAGCGACTCATCATCGCCTGCCTTGTTTCCCTTTCGATGACCGCTTTGATGGAGTGCGTATAATGCAAGAAATAATTCCCCGAAAAGAATCTTTATCAAAAGGTAAAGCTCGATACTTCACGGGCAAGCCATGCAAAAAAAACCATATTTCTGAGCGTTGGAGTTCTAACGCAAAGTGTATTGCTTGTCATTATGAAGAAAAGCCTTTGCAAAATATCCCTCGCGTATCTGCCGAGGAAAAAAAGTTATTGGCGGCTATTAGAGCAAAAAGGTGGTATAAAAAAAACAGGCAAAAAACAATAGATAGGGCAAAGACGTGGAAGAAGGAAAACCGCGAGGCGGTAAGAAAATCAGAGTCTAAATGGAGGTCGAAAAAAACATCTAAAGCTATTTGTTTTATGCGGGATTCGTTGCGAAGAGTTTTAAAAACAGAAAAGAACGGCAGGACAGAAAAAATACTTGGCTATACCAGGCAAGAGCTTATATCACATATAGAATCACAGTTTGAGAAAGGAATGAGATGGGAGAACCATGGTGCCTGGCATATAGATCACATAACGCCAATATCAGTTCTTTTATCTGAAGGAATATCTTGTCCAAAAAAAATAAATTGTTTGTCGAATTTAATGCCTGTTTGGGCAGAACAAAATTTAAAAAATAACGCAAAAAGAAAGTTTTTGATATGAGTCGCCTTAGGTTTTACCAACAAGAAGCTGTTGACGCCGCCATTGCACACATGAAAAAAAGCCTAATGCCTGGGCTGCTGGAGTTATCAGGAGGCGCCGGGAAGTCGCACATAATGGCGGCAATAGCAAAGTGGGTTTATGAATCAACGGGGAAAAGAGTTCTTTGCTTGCAGCCAACAAAAGAGCTTTGCACCGGTAACGCGAAAAAGTACCTAGCTACCGGCAGCCCAGCCAGCATCTTCAGCGCGTCCTCCGGGTCTAAATGCCTTCGGCACCCGTGTGTTTTTGCAACACCGGGCACAGTGGCAAATAGCATATCTCGGTTTGGCGACCAGTTTGGTGCCGTTTTGGTTGATGAGGCCCACAGAACAACAGAGCAAGTAAAAGCCATTATTTCTGCTATGCGGGCGAAAAACCAAAGGTTGCGAGTTATCGGGATGACAGGAAGTCCATACAGATTTAAAACAGGGTTTATTTATTCATATGATGTAGATGGCTCTTTTGTTCCTGAAGACCAGGCAATAAACCCATATTACAACAATTTGCTTTACCGAATAACAACGAGAGAGCTTGTTGACCTTGGCTTCCTGACGCCAATGCACGCAGACCCGAGCCATGTTGAAAGCTACGACACAAGTAGCATAAAACTTAAGCAGAACGGAAAATTTGACGACTCCGATGTTGAAAGGGTTTTCGAGGGCAGGGGAAGGCTAACATACAACATAGTTAGCGATATTGTTGGTTATTCGCGCGGGCACTCTGGAGTAATGATATTTGCTGCAACAGTTCAGCACGCAAAAGAGATTATGGAAAGCCTTCCGCCAGAGAACAGCAGAATGCTTGGCGGCGATGTAAACATGGGTAGCGAACGAGACGGACTTATTAAAGATTTTGAAAACAAAAAATTTAAGTATTTAGTAAGCGTTGGCACCCTTACCACGGGCGTTGATTTCCCGCATGTTTCTATTATCGCTGTGATGCGAGCAATCGAGTCACCCGGCTTGTTTCAGCAAATATTATGGAGGGGTGTGCGGCTTATTAGTGATTCGGTTGCCGGTGATATTGAAGCAATTGCAAAAAGTGAAAAGCCAGAGGCTATTTTGCTTGATTATGGGGAGAATATAGAAAGGTTCAACTTGCACAGCGACCTGTTCGCCCCGCGAATCCGCGTAAAGGGCGCGTCGAGCGGTAGCGCCATGCTTGACGTAAAATGCCCGGAGTGCGGATTTAAGAACGAGTTCTCGGCGCGAAAAAATGATGACGAATTCGAGTATAGCGAAGACGGCTATTTCCTTGACCTAAATGGCCAGCCTATCGAAACTGATCATGGCCCCCTGCCCAGCCACCATGGGCGGCGATGCACAGGGCAGGTGCGCGCCGGCATGGGCATGTATGATCGGTGCGACTACCGCTGGACCAGCAAGGAGTGCCCGGAGTGCCAAGCCGATAATGACATTGCGGCGAGGTATTGTTGCGCGTGCAAGTGTGAGATTGTTGATCCTCATGCCAAGCTGGTGCGCGAATTCACCAGGGTAAAAAAAGACCCATACGCCATCAGCACAGATCCGGTATTGAACTGGACGCTGGCGCAGGGCGTTAGCCAGTCCGGCAACGATACACTGCGTATCGACTACACCACCGAATACCGCACCTTCCCGATCTGGTACACCCCTGGCGCGAACAGCACGCAAGCCGTGGCGGATTGGGAGGCCCTGAGCCGTGCGGTATACCGTGGCCACGTTGCGCCGGACATTGATATGTTTTTAGAACATATTGACAAGGGCGCCATGCCAGAAACAATAACCTATGCCAGGCGGCGCGGGACGGACTTTTACCGCGTCCACGGATACAACCGCCCCGCCGACAGGATGCCAGAGCAATGAAATTCCCCGAGTGGCATGGTATGATTGTGGCACTAGGTATTGGTGGAGCGGAAAATGAAGGACGAAAAAAGATATTACGTTTATGTGCACAGATACAAGAGCGGAGAAAAAGAGGGCGAGGTTTTTTATGTGGGGAAAGGAACGGGAACAAGGGTCCACAGCAACACATCCAGAAACCCCCACTGGCACAACATAAACAACAAATACGGTAGAACGTGCGAAATACTTTTCAGAAGCATGACTAGCAGCGAGGCATGTGAGAAAGAGCGAGATGTAATTCTCTCGATTGGGAGGGACACTCTTTGCAACCTCAGCGATGGCGGAGAATCCGGAGCGGCTGGGTTAAAACACACGGAAGAATTCAAAAGAAAGATGTCTGAGTCAATGGTCAGGATAATCCGAGAGCGGATGGCAGAAGAGGGATGGACCCATCCGTGTCTAGGGCGGAAGCCAAGCGATGAGAGCAGGAAAAAACTGTCAGATTCCTTAAAAGCAGCATGGGATAAATCTAGTGATGAATACCGGGCAAGCAGGGCAGAGAAAATAAGAAAAGCCCTATCAACAAAGGAGTCAGTAGAGCTTAGGTCGAGAATGAATCAAGGGTCAAAAAACCCGGCGTATGACCATACCGTCAGGAAGTTTATACACAAGGACGGATCTATTTTTATTGGAACACAATATGAGCTGTATAAAAAATACAATCTATCCCAGGGAAATGTTAACCAGATGGTTAATAGAATCAGGGCGACAGTATCCGGATGGAGAATTTCCGTATGATTTTTCCGAGTTTTTTAAATGTATTCGGAGACACGGCATGGCGCGGCAAATGCCCGCCAGAGTCCGCCGAGCAGATTACGTTTTTTAACTGGCTGCGGTTGCAATACCCGAAAAGCTACGGCCTGATTGCCATCCATCCGCGCAACGAAGGCAAGCGCACTCACCAGCAGACGCAGCGTCAGAAGGCCGAAGGCATGACCCCTGGCGCGGCAGACGTTGTGGTGCCAGGTTGCCCGGCGTTTGTCTGTGAGCTGAAACGCCGCGATCATACCGCCAGTAAATGGCAGGACGGCCAGATAGATTACCTGGAAGCGGCACAGGGCGCGGGCGCGTTTGTGTGTGTTGCGCTGGGCTGGGTGGCAGCAAAAGAGGCATTCGAGACATGGCTGTCAAACCATCAGAGCAACTGAAACTGTACGCCGGCGGCCAGCGCGAAGGCATCAGCGACGCGGTGAAGTCATGGGCGCGCCTGGAGATATACCGCACGGCCTGCCAGTGCCTAGCCGCTCCCGACACCAAAGCAGCCCTAGCGTCGCTGCCAGACCACATACGCGGCCAAGTGCGGGAAGAGGCGGTTAGGTTATATAAACTGCGCCGGATATAGCTAATTGATATTAGACATTGGCGCGATTGGTGACTATAGTTTGGGTGTCGATCAACACCAAACCAAAAAACGGAGAAGCAAAAATGAATGTACCAACAGAGTTTAAGGGCAAGGTTTACCTGTATTTTAATACCAAGTACAGCTTTATCCATTTTTCAGAGAGCCCGGATAACCCGTCCCATGAATATGTTCGGGTTGGCGAAACCGAAGAACTGCACGTCATTTTCAGCGACCCCCGCGCCGCCATGGTCGAATCCCTAAAAGCCAGCATCGAGCAAGAGCGGGCCGAATCACAGCGCCGGATTGCGATTATGCAGGGGCGGATTCAGGAGCTGCTGGCGCTGGAGGTGCAATCATGATCATGCAATCCGTAATTGTTATGCCGATGAGGTGGTGATTGTGGCTATCGAACTGCTCAACATGGACTGCATGGACTTCCTGCGGGATTGCCCCGATAAGGCGTTTGATCTGGCTTGCGTCGATCCGCCGTATGGGATAGGTATAAATGTAAGCATGGGGCGCAGGAAAGGCGACGCGAAAAGCAATTACAAAAAGTTTGCCGGCGAAGATAAAAGCATCCCGGATGAAGATTACTTTTTAGAGCTGGAGCGAGTCAGCAAAAACCAGATTATATGGGGTGGTAATTACATGACTGACTTTTTATACCCGTCTCCATGCTGGCTGTTGTGGGATAAAGGATTTTCAGAAGATGTGACTTTTGCGCAGTATGAAATGGCGTGGACTAGCTTTAAGTCCAGCTCTAAAAAATACGATTACAATGCCGCAGCAAACAAAAACAGAATCCACCCCACCCAAAAGCCCGTAAAGCTCTATCAATGGATACTCGACAAATACGCCAAGCCGGGCGACCGCATTCTTGATACGCACCTCGGCAGCGGATCTAGCGCCATCGCTGCCCATTACTTCGGTTGCGACTTTACCGGCATCGAACTTGACGCCGATTACTTTGCCGCAGCCAAAGTAAGAATTGACGCCGAGACAAAACAAATCGACCTTCTAGGATCCATAAAATGAAAAAAACACCCAAAGAAACCATCATCACGATAAGGCGGGCCATCAAGCGCCGAACCGATCTGGAGCGCCAGGTGGCATTGCTGGCAAACCCGGCGCTTGCCGAAAAGAACGGCGTGTCCCTGCGCACCGTGCAGCGCATTGAGCGGGGGGAGTTGGCGTGAAAACACCCCCACTAACGGACCAGCAGAAAATCAAGTTCGCCGTCGAGGCGGCAAGGAACAGTCTGGCGGATAACTTGCAGGCAATCACTGAGCTGATGGACCTTCAAGCCGCTATGACCCGGCAAAAGTATGAGGCCCATATCCGGGCCGGATTTGCGCCCGAGCAAGCACTTTACCTGTCAAAAGAGGATGCACGGAAATGAACCCACAACTGCGCCAGACCGACCGCGAAAAAATAGCCACCGACACAGCCGAATACCTGGCGCGTGGCGGCGTTATCGAGATCCTGCCGCCATGGGTGGCGCGCAATGAATACCAGCCATCGGACGCACTGCGGCAGTTGCAGCGGGAGCGGGGGAGGAAAGCAAGCCGTGGCTAAACAATGGACAAACCACCAAGTAGCGCACCTGCGCCGCTGGTACGGCGACAAGCCGGTGCGCCAGATCGCGATAGCCATTGGCCGCACGGAGCAAGCCGTACACCGCAAGGCTGGCCGGCTCGGGCTCAAGGCGTGGAATGGCAAGTTCAGCAAGCGCCGCCTTTGCCGGGAGAGCATCAAGCACTTGGCCGAGTCGGGCCTGACGATCAGCGAGATCGCCGAGCGCATTGGTGCTGATCGGTCGTCGGTGCGGTATGTCATGTCGCGGGAAATGTCGGATGCCAACCAGGACGCCGTTGCGCGCGCTGGGCTGGAGCGGATGGTTCGGGTTGCGATTGAGAATGGCAAAAGGAGCAGAGCATGATGGCGCAACGCAAAACCGTGGAAGAAGCCTTGCAAGCGGCAATGCGGCTAAAGTGCCCGGAGAAGGGCGGCGACGCATGGATGGGTCACCAGTTGAAAGTGATCACCAAATTGAGGGCAATTTTGGAGGGGATGAAGTGAAAAGGAAGCCGCCACCGAAAAAAGCCAACCCTCTCGAGCCGCTGCTGTGCAACCACTGCGACCATCGGGGGCTTCGGTATCAGGGCAGCCGCCAGCGCGCAAAAGGTGTGGCGAAAGTCTACAAATGCGAGTCCTGCGAGCGCACGAGCCACAACCCTGTAGCAGAGCGGCTTCCGGAGTCAGAGCCAGAGCCGGTAGAGCTCTGCCCTCACCACTGGGTGCCGAGGGATTTTATGGCGAGAGCATACCGGATTCAGACTATGAGCTGGAGGGCGGGGGCATGACCGCCTACTACAACGAGATTGACCCGTTCGCCGCTCAGTGGCTGCGAAACCTGATAGCTGGCGGACATATTGCGCCCGGCGACGTTGACGAAAGGAGTATCGAGGATGTTCAACCAAATGACCTTGCTGGATATACCCAATGCCACTTCTTCGCCGGAATCGGAGGATGGAGTCTCGCGTTGCGACACGCCGGATGGCCAGACGACAAACCAGTATGGACAGGATCATGCCCATGCCAGCCTTTCAGCGCGGCAGGCAAAGGAGCAGGGTTTGATGACGAGCGGCACCTGTGGCCTGCATTCCAGTGGCTCATCCAGCAGCAAAGACCTCCAGTCGTTTTTGGCGAGCAGGTTGGAAGCAAGGCTGTCGATGCTTGGATCGACCTTGTACACGCTGACTTGGAAGCCATGGGTTACGCCTTCGGGAGTATCCCGTTCCCGTCTGCGGGGGTCGGTGCGCCGCACATCAGAGATCGCAATTACTGGGTGGCCGACGCCAACGGTAGGCAACAGCCAAGGCAGCCAGTCGTTCGAGGGCTTGAGCGCGACGGGGATGACGCCGGACGGGCGCAAAGTTTCGGTGAGTTTGAACCATGTGGCGATGTTTTCGGGCTGGCCAACACCTCAAACATCGGATTCAACGGGCGGCGGTCAGGCGAAACGAGCAATGGGCAAGACTCGCCACGGCTCGAATCTGAACGACTTTGCGATGTTATCAGGCCCGGCCCGACTAACGGCCACTGGCGAGATGCTGACTGGCTCCTCTGCCGGGATGGAAAGTGGCGGCCAGTTAGACCCGGATCATTCCCGCTGGCTCATGGGGTATCCAATCGAGTGGGACGATTGCGCGGTTACGGTAACGCTATCAACCCGATCCAGGCGGCGGAGTTCGTAGGGTCTTTTATGGAGATCATGGCATGACCGACAGCGGAAAGCACTACAGATTTATGTTTGGAGGGGTGCGGATTGACCCGTATCGTATATTTTCTGTTTACGGGATCGCTCACCCTGCTCAGCAGCACGCTATCAAAAAGCTATTGCGTGCTGGCCAGAGCATCAAGACACTGGACCAGGACATTGACGAGGCCATCGATACGCTGAATCGGTGGAAGGAGATGCGGGCGGAGGATGCAGCGAATGATTAAATGGCTCTGCCAGCCCTGCGGCCACAAGCACGGCACCAAGAGTGCGGAGCCGGGCTTTTTTGGACGATGCAGCCTGTGCCAGATGGTGACCAAAGTGGCGAGGGCT
>Ga0265293_10013041_pt1 | contig 10883 bp, 10 predicted proteins | sample Munlanlewell138R_FD_192505 | JGI IMG/M metagenome (GOLD analysis project Ga0265293, IMG submission 192505) | Leachate microbial communities from a municipal landfill in Southern Ontario, Canada - Leachate well 138R | ecosystem: Engineered > Solid waste > Landfill > Unclassified | place: Canada... | reverse complement strand
ATTATCGATTTTTGCTAAATCATCAGATTTTTCTGTATTTGCAACTAATGATGAATAATATTCTCCTTCAGGAGGTCTGTATGTAGTTATTATATTACCTAATGTGTTATTAAAATAATCATTTGAATACACAGTATTATCAGTATATTGACCACCTCCTCCATTAAATGTTTCTTTATTATCAACATCCAAATTAAGTGGTTTATATGGTCTAATATTTTTCGTTTGATTAATATTTTCGAAATAAAGTGTTCCTTGTTTAGCAGCATTACGTGCCGCCATATCATCTAAATATTTTGCACTATTTTTTTTTTCTTCATTATGCACAATTTCATTATAATTTGTTTGTTCTCCTGTTGTAGCATTATCCCAATTAATACTTTGTCCTTCATTTTGTTCTTCAGCACTAGCTTTAACAATTGTTCTTATTTCATTTGAATCTATATCTAATTGATTTCCTGCTGTATTTGTAACAGGATTTTCTGTTTCATTTTCTGTTAATTTTATTTCATTTGATTGATTTGCTAGATTTTGAACTGTATTTAAATTTTCATTATCAAAACTTTCTTTAAATATTTTATTATAAGCAATAAAAAATATTAAAGCTATAAGTAAACAAATAACAATTGGCAATACGATATTTGCAACAGTAGTTACTGTTTTAATAACTGCTAATGTTGGCATATTTTTTATCTAAAAAATAAATATTTTCTTATTTTTCATAAAATGTTTTTATTTATTAAATTTTTATATATCTGTATAATAGATTTTTTATTATATATACGAAATTATAAAAATAACATATTTATATTAAAATTACTTCAATTTGATAAAATTAATAATATTGACATATGGATAGATGAAAATATATCAGAATATGATATATCTATGAAAAATAATATTTATGTGAATATGATATTATTCAAAAATGATATTGATGCACCTAAACATAATTATATATTGCATATTAATAAAAAAAAAATATTAATTTTAAATTAATGAATATATATTATTTTTCATTTGTCTTACTTTTTGCTTTACTTCTTCAAATGTTAATCCTTCTTTACTTACTGCTTGTTTTTGTTTATAACAATAATAACTACATAAAATAACAAAAATAACAATAATAATTGTTACAATGATACATATTTTTTTTTTATCCATATTGTTTTTTAAAATAAAAAAAAATTAATAAATAAAAAATAACTATAAATATTTAATAAGCTGAAACAAATAATGAATTTTCAATATCTTCATTTGTATTATCTGTTGTTAAAGGTCCAGCTTGTCTATCTCCAATACTATCATCAACATTTTGTCCTCCAATATTTACTTTTTCCATAACACTAGCAATTGGTTTATGTGTAAAATTTAATGCATCTCTAGGCATGCGATAATGCTCTGTTTTTCTTGGTCGAACATATTTTGGAGTAGTTTTTGATGTAAATCCTTGTTTTTTCTTTTGATTATATCTTCCTAAAAAGAATGCAATAATAAAAATAATTACAGCAATAATAACTGCAGCAATTAATGCTAATTTATTTTCAGTAATATGATTTACTCCTTCTTTAAACTCACTAAATGATAAATGACTTCCTGACGCAGACATATTATACTTTTTCTAAATAAAAAAATTATTTTATTATTAAAAAAAACTAAAAAAATGTCAGAATACAAAAGTGTTATAAATACATTAAATAAAAGATCTTTCGATAAAAATATAAGTGAATCAATTGATAGTTCGAAAAAAGTAAATCCAACTAACAATTCATTTTCTACATCATCAAAAATGCAAAATCCGTCACATGAAAAAGAATCATTTGTTACTTTAAATAATGGTATGGTATTTAATGATGAAAATTTAGCAGATAATTCACAAAAAAAGAAAACTATAGAAGAAATTATAAGTAGAGGTACAAAAAAAAATATATCAACTATTAAACCTCAAAAATTCAAACAATCAGATTTTCAAAAAGAAACATTTATGACAAAAGATACATCATCAGAAGCAATTTTACAACAAATATTTAATAATCCATCACAACGAATTCCGTCATGTTATAGATATACTCATAAATATGAAACTCATTAAATAAATAATTTTTATTTTTTTATAAAAATGAATATTGATTATATTTTGACAGAAAAACATTCTACATATAATATTGTAATAAATGTAGATTTACTTAATGAATATAATTTAGATATTTTTAATGAAAATTATGCATTATATGTAAATGAATATCATAAAGGAACAGAATCCAATTTTAAACAATTAGGTATGGCAATGTTTTTATTGTCAAATCCATTATCAAATGAACTTCCATGTGATATTATTTTAGTAAAAAATACAGCAAAATTTATTTTTAAATGTTTGCCAAAAGAATTAGTTCAATCAACATTAAGTAAATTTTTTAATATTATGACTAAAAAACCTTCAGCAAAATCATTAAAAGCAATGAAAGATAAAACTGGACAACTTATGAAAATCAGATTTGCTAAACTTGATGGAATAAAAAAAAGTGAAATACCATTTAAAGATTTTTTCCTTAATGCATTTGAATTAGCATATAAATCTATTATTTCATCTAATATTTTAATAATTGGACCAGAAATAAAAATTAATGAAGATAAAATTAAAATTAATGAATTAGAATCAGATAAAATTACATTAAAAAATATCAAATTATCATTAAAAAAACCAAAATTTAAAATATTGAAAATTAATATTGGTGGTTCTAATTTATTTAAATATATTATATTGAATTTAGCAAAAATGGATTTACAAGCAAAAATAGGTAATGGAGTATGTGTAGAATTTTACCAAAATTGTATATACGCTTATACAAATGATCATATTAATTTAAATAATAGTAATTTAAATGAATTAACAAAAAAATATACAGAAAAATTTAAAGAACCTAAATTAGCATTTAGTGATAATGATTTAATATTTAATATGATAATAGATAATATTATTTCATCAAAAGGAAAACAAGAAATAAAAACAGGTGACGTGAAATTAGAAGTAATATAATTAATGTATTATAAATAAACTATAACATGAAAACCATAATTTTACATGATATGGTATATTAATTTTAAATTTTTTTTCTAATTGACCATCATATAAATCAATTTCTGTTATATCATATGCATTAAATATCTTTTTAAATAATTCATCATCAAACATAGTTTCAGTAATAAATTTATTTGAAAATGATTTAATTAAAACATCAATAGTATTTATTCCAAATTTTATATCCCAATCACTATTGTTTCCACTAAGTAATAATTGTTTTTTATTTTTCAAAAGTTTAGTTTTAGTCATAACAGTAAATACAAAATATCCAGTTTTTAAATTATTTTGAATAAATTCTAATAATTCATTCATATATTTTTCTGTTGATGTATAATAATGAATTGCAAATTGTGATATAATTAAATTTAAATTATCAAATTTTAATTTATGATTAAATGGAGAATTTATCATTTCTATATTTGTACATTTATTTTCTGTTTCAATTAATCTAGTTTGATATTCTAATAATGCATTCAAATCTGGTTCTAAACAATATAATTTTGAAAAATTATATTTTTTTTTAATTTGAAAATAATCTCCTCCTCTTCCAGCGCCAATATCCAAAATATTAATTTTATCTTCAAATGATGGTAATATATTATATATTTCTCTTCTAACAAATCTTGAATATGATTGCCATATAGAAATAGATTTAATATTAGAATTAACAGAGAAATATTGATCTGAATTTTCAATAATTAAATCTTGAATAGTAATAGGTGAAATAGTATTAAACAAATTATTATAAAATGTTTCTTTGTAATTAATAATAAAACCTTTTTCATGTAATTCAAATATTATTTCTTTTAAATTATTATTATCAAATTTTGGAATTATTTTAAATATATTATTTGTATTATTTTTAGGTTCTCCAATAATTTTGTAATTTTTAAAATACATACAAATATGCTCTATTTTATCATTATCAATATAAAATAAAGTATTATTTTTAAATAATAACGACACATAGATATTATTTGATAATATAAATATTTCTTTGTCATTAATAAATATGTATTTTTTTTCTGAATTATATTCAATTTCATCAATATTTAATATTTTTGGTGTATTTTCTGGAAATTCATTTTTTAATTTAGTATATCTTTTAATATATTCATCTTTATTTGATTTATCGTCTAAATACCAATCTCCACACATTAAATATTTATTATCTTTAATAACTATGAAATCATGATCTACTTCCAAAATATAAAATTTTTTAATATTTTGTTTAATATATTGTAAATTTACTTTTGTAATATATTTATAAATTGACATAAATAATTGATTTTTATAAAGAAAAAAAAATCAATTTATAATGTATACTGATGCTATGATTTTCGTTGAACATGGTTATGCCATTACAAATGACATGCATCATGATCCATCTTTTGTTGATTGTGATGGTAATACTATTGCGATGCTTTGTATTATTAATAATTATCCTATTGAAAAATGGATGATTCATGATCCATTTATTAAAAATAATGATGGAAATACTGCTGCGATGCTTTGTATTATTAATAATTATACTATTGAAGATTGGATGCGTTATTCAGGAATTTTGATGTATACTGATGCTATGATTTTCGTTAAACACGGTTATGTCATTACAAATGACATGCATCATAATCCATCTTTTGTTGATCATGATGGTAATACTGTTGCTATGCTCTGTATTATTAATCATTATTTTATTGAAAAATGGATGATTCATGATCCATCTATTAAAAATAATGATGGAAATACTATTGCGATGTTATGTGTTATTTACAAATCTCGAATTAAAAAATGGATGATTCATTCAGCAATTTTGATGAACAACAATTATGATTCTATTGCTTATTTATGTTTGATGAATAATAGAAAAATCGAAAAATGGATGAAACATAGTTCAAATTATAAATTTGGTACCCAAACACTTGCAATGAAATGTGTAATTAATGGATATCCATTAAAAAAATGGATGCGTCGTAATTACAAACCAGAAAATATGACGATAAATAGATATACATTAGCATTAGTTTGTTTGAAATCAAATTATCCTATTCTACCATGGATGAGACATGATCCAAATTTATTATTAACTAAATATAAAGAACCAATTGCTTTATGTGCAATGTATTTAGGAAAACCAATAGAAAAATGGATGCATTGTGATTCATCATTTATTGATAAAGAAGGAAACACAATTTCTGAGAGAGCATTTACTCATGGATATGAGGAAGAAGATTGGATGAAAGATTAAATATTCTATAATTGATAAGATTGGATGAAAGATTAAATATTCTATAATTGATAAGATTGGATGAAAGATTAAATATTCTATAATTGATAAGATTGGATGAAAAATTAAATCAACTAAATATTCTATAATTGATTTTTTTTTTGAAATACAAATGGAATACGAAATATATATTAGAGATTATATTAGAAATAATTTAGGATATGAAGCATATTTATGGAAAGATACTCCAGAATTACTATTATTGAAATATAAAATAATAGGAACACATGAAGAAAATAGATTAAGAAGAAAAGGAGGAGATACTGGAGTTGATATTATACAAATAGATTCAAATATATCATTTATTCAATGTAAATGTGGATATAAAGATGGATTGAGAATGAAAGATTTATCTGGATTTATGTTTTGGATGGCATATTTTAATAAAATTAATGGATATGTATATTATACCGATAAATTATCATGTAATGTAAAATTATTTTCTAATAATGATAGAATTAAATATATTCAACATAAAATAGAGCAAGATTTAAATATTCAATCAATATCGTATGATTATCAAAAATCTATTATTGATAAAGTACTGGAATATTTCGATAGCAATAATAGAGGTATATTATCCATGCCATGTGGTACAGGTAAAACATTTATATCATATCATATGACCAATAAATATGATAAAATTATATTTATTAGTCCATTAAAACAATTCGCAAAGCAAACTTTACAAAAATATAAAGAATATGGATATAATAATTCTATGCTATTAGTTGATTCTGATGGAAATAGAAACATATCAGATATTGATAATTTTATTAAAAAAGATAAATGGTTTATATCTACTACATATGCTAGTGTTGATTTAATATATAAAATACTTGAATTGGATATGTTTATTATTATAGATGAATTTCATAATTTATCTAAAAATAATATTTATAATTCAGAAGATAATATAAATAAATTACTTAATTCAAATAATAAAATAATGTTTATGTCTGCTACTCCAAGAGTATATGAAATTGAAGATGATGGATTAGATATAACTGATCATTTTGGTGATATTATATATAATATGAGTTTTAATCATGCTATTACAAATAAATACATTACTGATTATCAAATTTGGTTACCAGTTATACATGAAGATAATACAGAAATTAAACAAGCATCGAATTGTTTTGATAGTAGAATTATTTATTTATTTAGTTGTTTAGTTAATCATGGATCGAAAAAATGTATTATATATTGCTTAAATTGTAGTGAAATTAATGACATGATGAAAACTTGTGAATTATTAAATGAATTTTATCATTTAGATTTACATATGAATTTTATTACAAATACATGTTCAAAGAAAAATAGAGAAGCATCATTAACAGAATTTTCATGTTCTAATAAAATAGAATTATTATTTAGTGTTAGAATTTTAGATGAATGTATAGATATTCCCAAATGTGATTCTATTTATATTACATATACTAGTAATAGTAAAATTAGAACAATTCAACGTTTAGCAAGAGCTATTCGAAAAGATAAAACAAATCCAAATAAAATAGGAAATATTTATATTTGGTGTGATGAATATCAAAATATTTTAGAAACATTATCTGGAATTAAAGAATATGATATTGATTTTAATGAAAAAATTAAATTAAATGTTATTAATCAATATGGAACATGTCCCAAAGAAATTATTGAACAAGATGAAGAAATAAAGAAAAAATATATAATTGGGATAAAAGAATATAAGCTTGATATATGGTTTGAAAGATTAGATTTAGTTGATAAATATATAGAAAAAAATAAAAAAAGACCAATTAATGAATTAGGAAATTGGACTAATTATCAATTTGGAAATTACAAAAAGAAAATAGGATTAATGAAGATTGATAAAATATATGATGCATTTACATTATTTTTAGATAAACATAAAGATTATTTCATTGTTAATCAAAAAGATAATTGGATGAAAAATCTAAAATTAGTAATGGAATATATTGATGAAAATGAAAAAATACCATCTCAAACTGATCCTGATGAAAATATTTCAAAACTTGGACATTGGTTAAGTGATACTGTTATATCTTATAAAAAAGGTCATAATTTACGTAATAATGAGAAATTAACAGAATTGTTTAAATCTTTTATGGATATATATGGTGAATATTTTATTGAATATGATGAAAAATGGATAAATACTTTAAATAAATTAAAAGCATTTATAGATAAAAATAAAAAACGTCCAAATAAAAAAAGTTTAATTGATGAAGAAAAATATTTAGGAAATTGGATAACTGACCAATTAAAATATAAAAAAGATAGAGTAAATTTATTAAAATATGATCATATTTATAATATATTTATTGAATTTTTAGAAAGTGAATATGGAGAATATTTTTTAACTAAAGAAGAAAAATGGCATATTATGTTAGATAAATTAGATAAATATTTAACAGAAAATAATGAAAAAATTCCTCCTCCTGGACATCAATTACGAGCTTGGAGAGAAAGACAAATGAGAAATTACAGATTAGAATTACAAATTATGAAAGATATAAATATTAGAAAAAAATATGAAGAATTTTTAAATAAACATAAATAAAAAAATATTTAATTATGAAGAATTTTTAAATAAACATAAATAAAAAAATATTTACTTATGAAGAATTTTTAAATAAACATAAATAAAAAAAATATTTAATTATGAAGAATTTTTAAATAAACATAAATAAAAAAAATATTTTTTTTTTATAAGAAACATCTTTTGGTGGAAATTATTTATGACTGTAACACGTCATTGGGGGGAACATATCTGGGCTGACATGAGCCATTTGCAAACATAAGAATATTTTTATATTTAGTTACAACTTTAATAGAATATGGATTATTATTTCCAACACCAATAGTTCTATCAGAATAACCATATTTAATTGGAGTTTCAGAACTAGGGAATGTATTATCATCATTATCTACATTTCCAATTGCATCTTTATATTTATCAGTTGTATATTGTTTAAACATAACAGTTATTTTAATATTATCACTATTTGAAGCATTATAATATGAACTTAATTGATTCTTACCATATTCAAGTGAATACGGGAAACATTGCATATCATTTAATAGTGGTGCACTTAATTCGTTTTTATCATAGAAATACCATGGGAATAAAGCATTCATAGTAATAGATTTAATTCCATTATAAATAGTTGCATTATTTGTTGCAAGACTAATTTCTTCAAAAGGTGAACTATCATTATCAGTAAAATCAGTAGGATCCTTAATTGGAATGCCTCTTGGACAACGAATAGGACTGACATTAATAGTATCACTAAATCTTCCTGAAATTTTAAATGATCTAACACCTAAAACGACAACTTCTTCGAATGGTACTTTAGCATTAACATTAATTTCTGATGTAGAATTTGTGCTTGTATTGTATTCACAAGTCATATAATTTGATGTAACCATATAAAGTCCTCGTGCTTGAATAATATTTGCAAACCATACAGGAGTAAAAATTTGTAAATAAACAAGATATCTTGAAATACATTGAATATTTGGCATATAAGTTGCGTCTGTTATATATGATTTTGCTGTAGTTTGTTCTGCTACAGCACCATCTTGATCCTGAACAAAATCAGTAGAAGCTTCTGTTCCAATTTGAATATTAAGATCAGATTGTTCTTCATTAACTAGACCAGTAGGTGCCCAAATATTAATTAGAGAATCATCAACACGATTGCTTCCGTTCATTCCTAATCTGACAGATGAGGTTAATTCAGGGGGGAAATTAGTAAACATAACAACTGGGAGATAATAATTAACTTCAGTGAAAAATTGGAAAGGTACAGGATTAATAACAGTAAATTCTTGATCAGTATATTGTTTTGCAAATTCAATTTGATCACCAATAATTTGAACTTCAATAGGCATACTTTTTTCTGCTCCATCAAACATATCAAAATTAATAGTAGATGCATAAGGATCAATGATACCATGTGAATCAGGTTTATATTTAGGTCCAATCATTCCAACTGCAGAGAAATTCTTTCTAACTCTCATATTTAAAATAGCTTTATTTTGTAATTTATCTAATGATACTTTTTTAGAAGGTAATCTGGTGTTGCAATAAATATAAAATGCTGTGCCAGAACAATTACTAATAGTTGTTCCAGAAATTTGAATCATATATGTTTTTTGTAAAGCAATTCCAAAATTATTAACTAATGACCATGTTAAATTTCTAATTACTTCACCAGCAGCATCCTTAATAACACCCCAAGTAGGAGAATCCATTTGCTTAAAAGTGAAAACTTCGCATGCTCCGCCAACATATTCACCTCTGGTATTTTCAAATCTATATACATCTTGACTTCTAGTTGGTCTTGCTGAACAAAATTCAAGACCTAGAGGAACAACAGGTTTATATTGAGCTCTAACAGGAATATAATGTGTAGCAGCAATATCTGTAATTTTTGGTAAATAATTAGTTTCTCCTGCTTTTTTATATTTTTCTACAGTTGCCATAATATTTTGATATAACACAGTTTCACCCGTGAGAATTTTCTCAGAATTGGATTTAGAAGAAGCCAATCTAACAAAACCTCCGGAATAACTATTTTCTAATTGTGAAGAATTCATATTTTTTCTATCAGAAAAAAAAATAAAATGCGTCAAAAATATTTCATTTTTGTTCCCATCTTTTAATTTCAGTTTCTATATATTTTTTGTCAAAACTCATTTCTGATACTAAAAACTTTTCACATATAATAGTTTTTTTATTTTTATTAATAGTTTCACTTATTTTTCGTATTAATGTTAATGGAGATAAATTTTCATTAATTTCATATAATGCTAATAAAATAGGATCATGTGTATCTATTTTTCTTTTTAATGTAGTTTGTTCTGGATTTTTTTCTAATACTAAAATTCTTTCAGTAATAAGATTAATAAGTTCATTTTCATTTAAATATAATTTTGTTGTTCTTTTGTTATCTGGCACAACAATATATTCTTCTTCCATTTAGTTTTTATATGAAAATCAAAAATTTTTTATTCTAACTCTTATCTTTTAATTAAAATTTTTTTTTTTAGTGAAAAAATGTTTCAAGATTTTTTAGATATAACTGATGATAAAAAAAAAATATTCCAGTTAGGTCAAATATTAGATGATTCAACATTACAAATTATTCAAGAAACTGATAGTTTAGATGAAAGTATTCATAATAAAATGAATAGTTTTTTAACTGAAGATGAATATTTTAATTTTACTAATCAATATAAAAAAACAACAAAAAATAGAAAAAAGAAAGAAACAGAATCAAAAAGTAACTTTTCATTAAATTCGTTGGTGGAACAATTTAATAATGTATCTATTGATTATGATGAAATCGATGAAGCAGTTAATAATTTAAAAAAGAAAAAAAAAAAACAAGCCAAAACATTAGTTAAAAAAATGAAAGATGAATGTGAAAAAGAAATATCATCTGATATTAAAGATATGAATAAAGCATTAGATGAAAATAAAAAATTATTAAATGCATTTAC
>Ga0265293_10013040_pt1 | contig 10883 bp, 11 predicted proteins | sample Munlanlewell138R_FD_192505 | JGI IMG/M metagenome (GOLD analysis project Ga0265293, IMG submission 192505) | Leachate microbial communities from a municipal landfill in Southern Ontario, Canada - Leachate well 138R | ecosystem: Engineered > Solid waste > Landfill > Unclassified | place: Canada... | reverse complement strand
AAATCATGTGTGCTTGGGTGGATAGTGAAAATGCAGATCTAAAAACAGCCTACAAACTCCCGCATCATAAGGCTTCAGGTAACCATTCTGTTGTTTGGCGTGGTGTAGCAGCAGCTATGGCAGCTTTATTTGGAGCTCGTGGTGGAGTTGATATACCGGAAAACGATAGACGAGGAGTATATAATCATTTAGCGAGACATTACGAAGAGTTTGAAAGAGAAGTTCCTGAATTCAGAAGTTATAATGTTGATGATGATATAGAGTTATTGTCTTTGCTCAAAAGTTGCTATGAACCTGAAAAACTCACAGATGAACAAAATAATGAAATCAAAGAAAGTGAAAACAAAAATGTTGAAGATAGTGAAGAGAAAGAAGAAATGAGCGAAGAAGAAATAAGAAACCTAATCAAAAGTGAGGTGGAAAAGATATATGGCTACAAGAGAGGAAATTCAAAAAATGATAAATGAAGAAATTTTAAAGTTAGAAAAAGAAAAAATAACGAAAGAAGGTGGAAAGATGGAAAACAAAATGTTTAAGTCGAAAATGAAACTTGATAAAGTTGATAATTTCACTAAGTATGTTATGGCTGTTGCAGCTGGGAAAGGCGATATAGACAAAGCTTTGAATTGGGCAAAGAAAAATGAATTTGAGGAAATAGAAAAAGCTTTGACAATATCCGCAGATTCAGGAACTGGCCATTTTCTTGTACCCGATGAATGGGCGAGCGAAATAATAGAACTTTTAAGACCTGAAGTAACTGTAAGGAAGTTAGGCGCTCAAACAATGACTTTAGTTGGTGGAAAAATGCATATACCAGCTATGGTAGGTGGAGCTACGGCAGAATATTTGGGAGAAAGTGCAGATATAGGAGTTACTGAACCTGAATTTGGAGAAAAAATTCTGATTGGCAAGAAACTCGCGGCTTTAGTACCTGTTTCAAATGATTTATTAAGAAAAGCTTCATATAATGTATTAAACATTGTAAGAAATGATTTGATAAACGCTATAGCAATAAGAGAAGATAAAGCTTTCTTATACGATGAAGGTAATGAAACACCACAAATTACAATAAAAGGATTAAAAGCTTTGGCTACAGCGTCGAGCAATGTTTTATCTTCATTAGGCAGTTTGGGAAAAGATTTAGCTCAAGCAGAAGATAAACTTAAAGCAGCCCATATTAGATTTGTTAGACCTGGTATAATCATGAGTCCTCGAACTGAAACGTTCTTAAAGTATTATTATGAAGAGCTTACAGGTACTTATCCTTATCTTGAAGAAATGAAGAATGGTACAATATTTGGATACCCCTATGCGGTATCTTTTGATATACCAACAAATTTGACAATAGATACAGAAACTAATGGTACAGAATTATTCTTTGTAGACTTTAATGAAGTAATAATCGGTGATAGTGATGAAATGTACATTGACGTATCAACTGAAGCGTCTTATAAAGTTAGTGGAAATTTAATAAGTGCATTTTCAAAAGACCAAACTTTAATCAGAGTTATAACTGAAAATGATATGATTTTAAGACACGATGATGCGGTTGTAGTTATTTCACCGTTGAATTGGGACGTACCAACCGTTTAAAATAGGGGGTAAAAAATACCCCCCTTTTATGCTTTGAAAAGGAGTTGGTAGAGAATGGTTAAATTTATTAAAAAATATAAGAGATTTGGAAAAGGAGATGTTGCAACCTTTTCAGAAAAAATAGAACAAAGATTAATTCGTTTAGGTTATGCAGAAAAATATGAAAAGCAAGAGAAGAAAGAAAAAGAAGTTAAAGAAGCTCCTAAAGATAAGATGGTAAAAGAAAAAGATACAAAAAAGAAGTGAGTTAAATGGAAATTATAAGTGCAAGTCCAAAACGTTATTTGCGGTTAGGTTTATTGAAAGAAGTTTTGAAAATAACTGATAATGTACAAGACGAATATTTGTTTAAAGTAATTGAACAGAATTCGTATGTTATTGATGCAATCGTTAATCGAGAGTTTAATAAACAAAAAAGGAAAGAAACGAAATATTATGTAAAAGATATGATTTTGCTTGATGTTACTCCCGTTTTATCAGTTGAAAGTATAATTGCAGATAATCAAGAAATAAGTAATTATGCTTTGTTTGAAGATAGTGGTATTATTATTTTTGAGACGTATAAGTGTAATTTTGAGAAAGTCATAGTAACGTATGAAGGTGGTTATGAAACAGATGAAGAAAGTTTTGAAATACCAGGAGATATTGAAAAAGCTTGTTTAGAATTATGTTTGTATCAAATAACCGGAGATGTTGCTATAAAAAGTGAAAGAATAGGAGATTATCAGGTACAATATCAAGACGTTTTAAATATTTATACAGATGTAGAAAAGTTGCTTAAAAACTGGCAAAGGATTGAATGAGATGATAAAAAACTTGTATATTCACGATTTGCAAATTCAAAGAAAAGTAGTTGAAAGATTGTCAGACGGTAGTTTTCAAGAGAGTTGGCAATCTATTGCAAATATTAAAGGTAGAGTTGTACCTGCGAGTTTGCAAGTGCAAGAATTTTATGCAGCTGCAAAAGACTTGAAAAATGTAAGATATACGGTTTTTTGCGATGTAGAGGATATACAAGAAAATGATATTATTTTGTTTGGAGAGAAACAAATGAAAGTCATAAATGTAAGAGAGCCGAGTCACATGGGCCACCATCTCGAAATTGATTGTGAAGAGATAATATGAGTAGAGTAGAAATAGATAAACAAAAATTTGAGATGATTAAAGCAGAAAAAGTTAGAAATGGACTTCAAAGTGTCGGTTTTTTTCTTGAGAGCGATATTAAACGGAGTTTTAAACCTGGACATGGAAGAACTTATATAATTCATAATAAAATTCATAGAGCAAGTGCTCCGGGAGAACCTCCTGCAGTGTTGACTGGACGTTTAAGAAGCTCGATTGCAACAGATTTGCAGAAAAATTATGTCAGAGTAGGAACAAATGTAGAATATGCAAAGTGGCTTGAATATGGTACTTCAAGAGTTGCGGCAAGACCATTTCTTAGACCAGCTTTGGAGAGAAACAAACGTGAGTTGCCACGAATATTCAGGGAAGGTGCAAGATAATGATAGGACTACGAGGTGCAATATTTCAAAAATTGATAGCGAACGGAAATATCACAAGCAACGTTTCGGAATATTTGAATTATCCCGCTATTTTCACAGTTGAACCTATACCAACAGACGTTAACCTTCCTTATATCATTGTTAGCCAAGTTTCTGAAGTACCGAATGACACGAAAACTTCGGACGGAAGAGAGTTATTGGTTGATATACGAATATATACTCAAAGAAATGGTAATTTGAACGTTTTAGAAAGCTTGACGGAAGAAGTATATCAAGAGTTTCATAACGAAATTGTTGTTGTGGATAATTTTCAAAACTATTTGCTTAGGGTAGTTGATATTGTGAATAGTGATGAAGAAGAAGTGTATGGAAGGATAGTTTCAATAAGAGCATTATTTTCAAAAAAAAATAATTAAGTGAGGTGTGAAGTATGGCTGTAAAAGGTATAGATTTTTTATTGTACGTTAATACTGGAACTCCTGAAACACCGGCCTGGACTGTTGTTGGAGGGCAGAGAGGAGCAAGTTTGTCACGAAGTGCGGATACAGTAGATGTAACAAACAAAGAAAGTAACGAATGGACAGAAAGTTTACCGGGTTTGAAAAGCTGGAGCATAGACTTTGATGGCTTATTGGTTGTTGACGATACCGCATATGAAGCTTTGAAAACAGCTTGGAAAACTGGACAAACTGTATATGTGAAAATAGAACAAGATGGCGGAACTGCAGAAGGTGGATATGGAATTATAACTGATTTATCAGAAGATTATCCTTATGATGCTGAAGCTACAGTTTCAGGGAGTATTGAAGGAACAGGAGAATTAAAAACTATTACTGTTTAGGTGAGGTGTAAATGATGAAAAAATTTGTTACCTTCAAAGTAGGAAATGATGAATATAAGCTGAAATATGGAATTAAAGAACTTGTAGAGCTTGAGGAAAAGCTTGGTGTTAACTTAACACAGTTAGGAGAGAAGGCTTTATCAATCAAGAATATCAAAGATATGATGATTGTTGGATTGCAGAACAATCAATTATCGGAAGACGAAGCAATGGATATTATCGATGAAGTTGGATTGAATAAAATGGCAGAGTTGGTTAATCAAGCAATAAATCTTTCACTTGGTACTGATACAAAAAAAAATAACTAAAAATGAGATAGCCGGCACTGTCGAACAAATGTATCGTAGAGCTGTCGGCTATTTCAACTTATTACCAAGCGAATTTTGGCAAATGACTTTTTGGGAAGTACAAATATACATTGAAGAAAAAGAAAAAAAAGAAATAGATGACTTGAATAAAATGATATATCAAGCGTGGATAAAAGAAGCATTTGCTAGAACGAAAACTTTGAAACCTTTGAAACGATATTTAATTCGAGAGCAAAAGAAAGTGACAAAAGAAGAAAAAGAAGCAATTTTAACCGAATTGTTTGAAAAATTCGGCGAGGATGTGAGAAAACTTGGCTGACGAAAAGGTTGGAAGTGTTTATATAGAAGTTTTAGCTGATGATTCACAATTTAAATCATCTTTGTCAAGCATTGAAAAAACAGCGCAAACAACGGCTTCAAATATTTCACAAGGATTTAAAAATGTAGGCAAGACTATGACTGATACGGGGAAAACATTGACAAAATCAGTCAGTTTGCCACTTGCAGCAGTTGGCGGAATAGCGTTGAAATCGTCAATTGACTTTGAAAGCGCATTTGCGGGAGTTCGAAAAACCATCGATGCTACAGAAGAAGAATACGCTATACTCGAACAGGGTATCAGGAATATGGCAAAAGTATTGCCAGCAAGCGCAGAAGAAATTGCAGGAGTTGCAGAAGCAGCAGGACAATTGGGAATACAAAAAGATGCAATTCTTACTTTTACACAAACGATGATAAACCTTGGAGAAGCAACGAATTTAACAGCTGAAGAAGCCGCTACACAATTAGCACGATTTGCAAATGTCGTAGGAATGTCACAGACCGATTTTGATAGACTCGGTTCTGTGATAGTTGACCTTGGAAATAATATGGCTACAACAGAAGCGGAAATAGTTGATATGGCAATGCGCTTAGCTTCGGCTGGTGACCAGATAGGACTTAGCGAAGACCAGATTATGGCTTTAGCAGCTGCGTTAAGCTCGGTAGGTTTGGAAGCAGCTGGTGGTGGAACGGCTTTTTCACGTGTAATGATAGATATGGCAAATGCAGTAGCTCAACCTGGTGAAAAGCTTGAACTTTTGGCTCAAGTTGCAGGTATTAGTGCAGAAGAGTTTGCTACAGCATTTAAGGAAACTCCGGCAGAAGCAATACAAATGTTTACTCAAGGTTTAAATCGAATGTCAGAAGAAGGGGAAAATGTATTCGAAGTATTAGACCAACTTGAAATGAGCGATATTCGTGTTAGGGATGCTTTGCTAAGAGCGGCCGGGGCGTCAGACGTATTTTCAGAAGCTTTGGTAATTGGCTCAAATGCTTGGAATGAAAATACAGCTTTAACGAATGAAGCAAATCAAAGATATGCTACAACTGAGTCACAATTAAAAATGCTATATAATAGATTAAAAGATGTTGCAATTACTTTAGGAGATGCGTTAGCTCCAGCTTTAATGGCAGCTTTAGACGCTATGGAACCACTTTTCAAAATGGTAGAAAATGTCGCTAATTGGTTTGTTTCATTAGATGAAAACACGCAAAAAGCGATAATGACTATAGGCGGTATTGCTGTTGCAATTGGACCTGTGCTTACTATTTTTGGTAAACTTTCTAGTGGAATAGGTGGAGTAATAAATATGTTTGGTAAAGTATCAGGCGCTTTTACTTCAGCTGGTAGTACAATGTTGTCAGGCATAGGAAGTGCAGGTGTTTGGGGACTCGCTATTGCTGGTATTGTTGGGGCTGTGACTTTGATAATCAAAAACTGGGACGAAATAAGTGAGTTTTTCAAAAATCTTTGGGGCAAAGTAACTGATATATTTTCAAATGCATGGAATTTCATAAAAGATGGAATATCAAATATGTGGAATACAATTACCAACTTTTTTCAAAATGGTTGGAATAGCATAAAATCAGGTGTGCAAACATTTTCTGATAATGTTAGTTCAGCGTTTTCTAACGTTTGGGATGGAGTCAAAAACGGCGTTTCAAATATGTGGGATACAGTTTCAAACGCATTTCAAAATAGCTGGGACAGAGTTAAAGGTGGAGTAAATAATCTTGCAAATAATGTAGGAAGCGTATTTTCAAAGACTTGGGATGGTATTAAAAACGGTGTTTCAAATATGTGGGATGCAGTTACAGGAGTTTTCAAAAAAGGCGGGAAAGATTCTGAAAAAACGGTAGAAAAAAGTAATAAAAACATACAAGAAAGCTTTGAAGATTTAAGTGATGAGGTAGTTGGCCACTCAATTATTCCTGAAATGGTTCAATATATTTCTTACTGGTTAGAGCGTGGTGCTGTTGAAGGCGAGACAGCTATAGATACATTGAGACGTTTTGGAATTCGAGCTTTGGGTGATTTAAAAGCGCAAGGTGTGAATTCTATAGAAGCATTGAGTGCTTTGGGAGTTGCAAACTTAGATGCTTTATATGAAATGGGAGCTAGAAGTTTAGGAGATTTAAAAGATTTTGGGATACGAAATATAGAAGATTTGAAAAAAATAGGTGTTACTGATTTTGAAGAGTTGGCTAAAATAGGTATTACTTCGTTCGAAGAGTTAAATGAAATTGGAGTACGTAGTTTAGAAGAATTTAAAAAACTTGGAGTGGCTTCTTTAGAAGATTTAAATAAAATTGGTGTTACTTCATTAGAAACACTGAAAGATTTTGGAGTAAGTGGATTAAAAGATTTACAAATGTTTGGTATTGATTCAATTGAGCAATTAAACATTTTAGGAGTAACTAATATTACTGAATTATCGGAGATAGGAATTCAAAAGTTTGATGATTTGAAAAAGATAGGTATTCAAAACTTTGAAGATTTGAAAGAAATTGGTGTTACAAATATAGAAGAATTATCAGAAATAGGAATTAAAAATTTCGAGGATTTAGCTGAAATTGGTATAACTAATTTTATGCAGCTGCAAGAGATAGGTGTTACTTCATTAAAAGATTTGAAAAATATAGGTGTTGACAGCGTTAAAGAATTAAACGAGATAGGAATTACTTCATTAGAAGACTTGGCAACTTTTGGTATAACAAACATAGAACAATTATCTGAGTTAGGAGTAAGAAGTTTTCAAGATTTGCAAAAACTAGGAGTAGAAAGTTTTGAAGATTTAAATAAAATTGGTGTAGCAAACATAGAAGCACTTTCAGAAATTGGAATTAAATCATTTGAAGATTTGAAAAGCATAGGTATTGTTTCATTAGAAGATTTAAGAAAGATAGGTATAGATAGCATTGAAGGTTTAAAAGATATTGGTATAAAAGATTTAGAAGAGTTTGCAGAACTCGGAATAAATAATCTTGAAAAACTTCAAGAGTATGGAGTAACTTCACTAAAAGCATTAAAGGATTTGGGAGTAAAGAATGTAGAGGATTTACAAACGTTAGGGATTAATAATTTCGAACAATTAGCAAAATTAGGTATAAAATCATTAGAAGATTTAAATAAAATTGGTATTAAAACATTTGATGATTTAAATAAGATTGGTATAAAGGATTTAAAAGATTTAAATAAGATAGGAATTAAATCTTTTGATGACTTAAACAAAATTGGTATAAAAGATTTAAAAGATTTGAATAAGGTTGGTGTTTCGTCTTTACAAGATTTACAAAAAATAGGTATAAATAGTTTGAAAGATTTAAATAAATATGGTTTGACAAATATTGAAAGTTTGAAAAATTTAGGTATAACTAATCTTCAAGACTTGAAAGTATATGGAATACAAAATCTTCAAGAATTAGAGTCGTTAGGTATTACTGGTTTACAAAACTTTGCTGTTTTAGGAGGTTTGAGTTTTGAAGATTTGAAAAATCTTGGTATTAGTGATTTACAAGAGCTTTCAAACGTAGTACAGAGAGAAACACAACGTTGGCAAAGCTTTACTGATGGAACTATTTCTGGTATACGCTCATCGTTCGAGTCTAATTTTTTAGATTTCTTAAATGGAACAAAAACATTTTCAGAAGCTTTTACCGGTTTTATGGGGGGCATTGGAGATGCTATACTTGAAAACCTTGTTAAGGTGGCAGGAAGCGCTTTAGCAGATTCGTTAAGGCAATTTGCAAGTTGGGCGGTAGGAATAATTGCAAAAACAGCTCCAGCAATAGTTGCTTTAATGCAGCAATTTTATGCAACGTTGCTAGCTTTTTATGCTTGGAGCGGGCCTTTGGCTCCTGCACTTGCTGCCGGTACTATTGCAGCAGGGTTAGCTGGATTAGCTGCTTTAGTTGGAAAAGTTATGGCAAATATAGTTGGCTTAGCGGAAGGTGGAATTGTTACAAAACCTACGATTGCTATGATTGGAGAATCGGGACCCGAAGCTGTTATTCCACTTTCAAATCAAAGTTTTGGTAGTAGAAATGAAACGGTGATAAATATTAACGGACCACTTTCAAACATTGAATACGTCGAGGTTCGTGATGACATTGATATTGAATTAATTTCAAGACAGTTGGCAAGAGAAAATGAGAAAGTGCTTCGTGGGCTTGGGAGGCGGTTTGCGTGAAAATTAATGGCGTTGATATAGAGCAAGAATTTGGTATACAAGTTATAAATGTTGAAGGTAATATGCTACCTGATTTTAGACCTGAAACCGTTGAAATACCCGGTATGGGTATAAAGTATGTAAATAAAAACAAAGTTTTGAGTTTAACGAAAACTGTATATTTTGTTATTAAAAGGAACTCTAAAAGTTCGTTATTAAGTGATTTAAAAGAGTTTTTGTTGTTTTTAAATCCTTTCGAGTCAGAGAAAAAAATAAAGTTCGATAACGAAACAGGATACCGGATAGGGGTAATTTCAGGTAGTGGTTTTGATGAAAAAAAGTTTGCTGGTAATATTGTGTACAACGTGTTTACAATAGATTTTACATTTTTTGAACCATATCAGTATGCGCTTAATGAAGAAGTGCTAACCATAAATGCAGCAATAAATACTGAATATACAATTACAAATGACGGTTTAGAAATTCCTTTTAAAGTAGAAATACGTTCACAAAATGAAACAGCGTCTAATATAAGTTTATATGTGAATGATGATTACTTGAAATACTTGGGAAGTTTAGCGGTAAACGATGTTTTAACTATTGATACGGGCAATTTCACTATAGTAAAAAATGGAATAAATGTGATAAAAGATACAGAAGGTTTGTTTGTGAATTTGCAAGCTGGGAACAATATTATCAAAGTAACAGGTAATTTTGTAAATAATTTAAACTTGGAATTTTCTTTTAGAAAGCGGTGGTTATAATGCAAATAAAAATAATAAATCAAAACGGAGAAACCTTGCAAATATTGAAAAATGCATATAATTTGAAACTTCAAGACGAAGTGTTTTTAAAAACTCAAGGTAGTGAAATACTGAGTTTTGATATTGTTTGGGAAGAAGGAAAAAGCTTAAAGAATGAGAGTTTATTAGAAGTAAATAATCGTGTTTATCGTGTAAAATCTATAACTGAACTTAAAGGCAAAACTTTAGTAAAACATATAGAAGCAGAAGGTTTATGGTATGAATTGATTGACAAACTTTTTGCTCCACATTTATTTAATGATAAGACTATTAGTGAAGTTATAACAATTATTCTTGAAAATACCGGTTGGGTAGCAGGAGATATAATTATTACTCCAGCAAGAGATTTGTTAATAAATGAAGAAATAACTGTATTGCAAGCTTTATCGAAGGTGCAAGAAGCTTATGGTGGAATATTCCATTTTGATACAAAAAATAAAGTTATAAACGTTTATGAAACAATTCCTAACGAGAAAAATTTATATTTTCAATACGGGAAAAACATAGTTGAAATAGAGAAAATAATTAATACAAATAATTTAGTTACAAGATTATACGTTGAAGGAAAAGATGGCTTAACGATAGAAACGGTAAACAATGGAATTCCTTATATAGAAAACTTTGATTGGTTTATAGAAAATGGATTTGAGCCAGAAATTCGAGAATATAAAATTAAAAATGAAAATATAACTAATCCGCAAAGGTTGCTTGAATACGCTCAAGACAGGTTGTTGGATTTGTCAAAACCTGAAATATCCTATAAAGTAAAAATAGCAGAAACGGAAGAATTACCAGAACTTGGTGAAAGAGTAATTATCCGAGATAAAGATATAGAAATGGATATAGAAAGTGTGGTTATAAAGCGTGATATAGACTTGCTAAAACCGTGGAATTCGGTTATAACTCTGAATACTAAAGTGCCAGAGCTTGCTACGCAAATAATACAGTTTGAAGAAGGACAAATAACTGAATTCGATAAACAACCACCATCTCCACCTACAAATTTGCAATTAACAACGGTATTAATGAATAATGAAAGTTATGTAATAGCGAATTTTGATAGTAGCCCAGAACTTGATGTTATTGGATACGAAATAGCTTATTCGTATGATGAAGAATTTTGGGAGACAGTTATTGTTACTGAACCACCAGCGAATGTGAAGGTTACACCTGGCAAATTGGTTTTTGTAAGAGTACGTGCGTACGATATTGAAGGATTTAAATCGAATTGGAGCGAAACAAAAAGTATAATTTCAACTCAAGATATTATACCACCTGCAAGACCTTCGTTTGTTACTGTAGAAGGATTGTTTCAAAAGGTGCAATTAGAGTGGACTAAGAAT
>Ga0265293_10013039_pt1 | contig 10884 bp, 8 predicted proteins | sample Munlanlewell138R_FD_192505 | JGI IMG/M metagenome (GOLD analysis project Ga0265293, IMG submission 192505) | Leachate microbial communities from a municipal landfill in Southern Ontario, Canada - Leachate well 138R | ecosystem: Engineered > Solid waste > Landfill > Unclassified | place: Canada... | reverse complement strand
ACTGTAAAGCGGTGCCTGTAGCCAGAAAATCTATAGGGTTTGAGATAGACGATCCGGGGTAAAGCTTCTCCAAGAGCTTTTGTGAATTTGGGCTCTCTAAATTGGGTACCTCAATCCCATTTGAAGAGAGAGAGTCGGTAAGTATTACTGCCGGGCCACCGGCATGAGTTATAATTGCTACTTTGTTGCCCTTAGGTTTAGGCAGGGAGAGAAGAGCTGCCATATTTACCATCTCTCGGCGGCTATCGACCCTTATTATACCTATTTTGGAGAAGAGTGCATCTACTGCTTTGTTGGGAGAGGCTATGGCTCCTGTATGTGAAGAGGCTGCCCTCTCTCCCGCTTCGCTGAAGCCCGATTTTAGCGCAACAATTGAGGCTCCTCTTTTAATGAGTGAAGAGGCGTGTATGAATAGTTTTGAAGGGTTCTCTATACTCTCTATATAGAGTAGGATGGTTTTAGGAGAACTCTCTTTATGGTAGTTATAGTCTAAAAATTCCAATACCTCCTCTACACCAATAGTGGCACCGTTTCCTACCGAAAAGAGAGAAGAGATCTTAACCCCCTGCTTTATAAAGTTCTCCATAATGAAAACAGCGGTAGCTCCCGATCCGGTGATAAGAAGTGCACCCGATGGATCGAGGGGAGGAATGGGTTGAGTAAAAACTCCTGCATAATTTGGAGTGAGAACTCCAATACAGTTTGGACCTATAAGGGTGGTGCCACTCTCTTGGGCTATTTTTATCAACTCCTCCTCCAATTGAGCTCCCTGGTCATTTAGTTCTTTAAAACCTGCCGAAAAGATTATTGCCGCTTTGCAATTTTTTTCTTTGGCGAGTATCGATAAGGTGTTAGGGGTTGCTGAGGCAGGTATAGATAATATAGCCAGCTCTACATTGGGAAGATCCTCTACCGAACGGTACGCCTCTACCCCTTGAATTTTGCCGCCGTTTGGATTGACTATATAGAGCTCTCCACCAAAACTACTATCGGTAATATTTTTTATTACTGCTCCTCCAGGTTTTTTCAACTCATTTGATCCACCAACAACCACAATTGAATTGGGTGAGATTAGCTCTTTATTTATCATAAAATACTCTTATTTAGTTAACAAATATAAAGAAAAAAGAAAAATTGAGCTCTATTTCTAACATAAAGCTATAAAATGGAGAGCCGCCCGCGAACTCCCTTTAGCTCTATCATATTGGAACCAATGGATACGATTTTTAAATTTGAGATATCTATATCTGGTAGTTACTCCTTTCTCTTTACTATATATTGGATTGTGGAGAGTATCTCCAGGTTTCCAGGAGCGGGAAAGGAACCCGGCACCCTCTCTATCTCTATAGGAGAGTCCCAATTCCATCCATCGTACTGCCAGATCCTCTATTAAAGAGGGGTAGTGCGAAGAGACAAACTCCCAAAGATTGAGTGCTCTTCTCTCTACCCCAATAGATATTGGTATATCGCGATCTTGGTAAAAATCTACCAACTCTTCGAGTAATGCCGGGTGTAGCAGAGTGGCCCTTCTAAAGAACTCTCTAAAATGAAAAGGATTATAGTAGTGATCTATCACCTTGGAAATTAGCTCTCCTCGAATAATTTCTGAAAGAGAGATATGGCTACTTTCAAGTACCTGATAGGGTGGGAGGGGATTATATTTTATACCATACTTTAAATGCTCTTGTTGTAAAGTTGTACCGGGAAGAATTTTTAAACTCTCCAACTGAATCTCGTGAGGGTAAAGCTCGAACATCTTGGCTAAATCTTCTACCATCTCTTGATAACTGTATAGCGGAATAGCTATTAAGAGGTCGGTATGAATAATAAATCTACCATTTTTGCACAAAATCTTCACCCCTCTAACTGTCTGTTCCATATTTCCCGCCCTTTTACAGGCAGCCAACACCTCTTCTCTAAAACTTTGTACCCCCACCTCTATATGAAGAGCTCCAATTGGGGCTCTATTTAGTGCCTTCTCAAGGTGGCTGTCAATTAGAGCTGGATGAATTTCGAGGTGAAACTCTACCTCTCCCCTATATTGTGAGAAAATATCTATAAGTTCTGCCGCTCTCTTAGAGTTGGCATTAAAAGTTCTATCTAAAATTCTAATCTCTTTAACCCCCTTTTTTACCATTTCCTCTATCCTCCCCTTTACAATATCGGGGGAAAGCTCCTCTATAGAGCGGGAGGTTCCACTAACACAAAACGAGCAGCGGTTAAAACAGCCACGAGAGGTTTCAATCTGTAGAAAAGGCTTGTCCCAGTTGAAGAGAGAGGACTCTTCAGGCCATTTCAATTTATTAAAAAAGGCCACTTGGGCACTACCCTTGTCGTGGTAGATGCCATCTTTGGTTAGGTAACAAAATCCCTCCAATTCTATCGCCTTATAGAAAGGGTAGAGAAGCAGCCTCTCTATAAACTTTGGGAAAATCTCTTCGCCCTCTCCTCTAAAGAGTGCATCTATGAATGGATATCTCTGGAAATAGTCTCTATTCTCTCCTAAAAATTGTGGCCCACCTAAAACAACTCTTCTGTGGGGAGATAGTGCCGACACTTTGGCTAAAGTCTCCATAACCATGTTGTGGTTAAAGAGCCACACAGTTGAAAGGATGAGCTGTGGTGCAAAGCGTTCTATCTCTTCAACAAAATAGTTGGATTCCATTTTTATGGTACCACTTACAATCTCCCACACCGCCTTGGAGCGCAAAGAGCTCTCCAATTGGGCATCGAGAGCCGGTATAGCCAATGATGAATGGGAGAATGAGGAATTGATATCTAACCAGAGAATCTTCATTTAAATAACTATTTTTGTAGATAGAGTTAAAAATTGAATGGCCTATGAAGTCAAAGTTATTAATAAAAAATGTAACCTTGAATGGTGCTATCTCAGATATATATATTGTTGATGGTATTATTACCAAAATAGGGAGTTCACTTCCTCAAGGTAGGGCAGAGTTGTTAGAGGGTAGGGGTATGGCAGTTATCCCCGGTTTTGTAAATATGCACACCCACTCCCCCATGACACTTATGAGAGGGGTAGGTGAGGGGCTCTCTTTAACGGAGTGGTTAAACGATAGAATTTGGCCACTTGAGAAGAGGCTTGATGAAGAGGCCATTTACTGGGGAACAAAGCTTGCTATATTGGAGATGTTTAAAAGTGGCACAACAACTTTCAACGATCAATATTGGCAGGAGTCGGTCTCTGCAAGAGCTGCTGCCGAAATGGGGATCCGCTCTTTCCACTCTTTTGTAATAATGGACTATAGAGATAAAGAGCTCTATGACCAAATTGTTGAGAGTGCACAAAAGGCCTATAAGGAGTCTAAAAAATGGTCTTCTCTCAACCACTTTACTATTGGAATACACTCTGCATATTCAGTATCGGAAGATATGATAATATGGGGGTGTAAATTTGCACAAGAGAATAATCTTTTGGTTCATATGCATCTATCCGAGACAGAGAGAGAGAATTTTAAATCTATAAGGGAGCACTCCTATACCCCTACCCACTATCTTGAAGATCTTAGGGTTTTAGAGAGTAATGTTATTGCTGCGCACTCTCTGTGGGTAGATGATTACGATATAGAGATTTTGGCCAAAAGAGGAGTTAAAGTTGTGCACAATGTAAACTCCAATCTAAAGTTGGGTTCGGGGTTTCAATTCAATTACAATGAGATGCGTGATGCAGGCGTTTTAGTAACCTTGGGTACAGATGGATGCGCCTCATCCAATAATTTAGATATGTTGGAGGCAATGAAGACAGCAGCTCTTCTTCAAAAGGGGTGGAGGAGAGATCCTAAAGCACTCCCTCAAAACGAGTTGATTGATATTGCCACACTAAATGGAGCTAAAGCATTGGGTATAAACTCCGGAGTGATTGAAGAGGGAGCTTTGGCAGATCTCTCGTTAGTTGATACAGATAATTTGCACTTTACCCCCAATTTCGATTTTCTCTCTAATTTAATCTTCTCTGCCAACAGTTCATCTATAAATAGTGTTATATGTAATGGTAAAGTTGTTATGCATGACCGTTATGTTGAGGGAGAAGAGGAGATTCTTTCAAATGTAAGGAGAGTTGTCAAAAGAGTTTTTAACGATATAAAATTTTAATAAGATGGATCCAAAAGAGTATTTAAAGAAGATAGAAGAGGCTTCAAACTTTATAAAATCAAAAATTGGAGATAGAGAGGTAAAGGTTGGAGTGGTATTGGGTAGTGGTTTGGGGCGCTTAGGGGACTCTATTGCCAATAGTATTTCAATCCCCTACAGCGAAATACCCCATTTTGCACTCTCAACGGCAATTGGTCACAAAGGGGTACTTATTGTGGGTGAGTTGGGTGGCAAAACTGTTATGGCTATGCAGGGACGCTTCCACTACTATGAGGGGTGGGGGATGGAGCAGGTGACACTACCTATAAGGGTGATGAGGAGTATAGGGATCTCTACTCTAATTGTCTCAAATGCGGCGGGGGGAGTAAACCCCCAATATAGAGTTGGAGATTTAATGGTAATAGAAGATCATATTAACCTTATGCCCAATCCTTTAGTTGGAAAAAATTTAGACGATTTTGGCCCTCGCTTCCCCGATATGACTCGTCCGTACGATAAAAAACTAATAGCAAAAGCGTTAGATATTGCTGCCAAATTAGATATTGAACTTCATCAAGGCGTCTATTTGGCCAGTACCGGGCCTACTTATGAAACTCCTGCAGAGTATCGTTTTTTTAGAACTATTGGTGCAGATGCTGTGGGAATGTCAACAGTACCGGAGGTGATTGTGGCACGACACTCCTCTATTCCAACTTTTGGAGTATCGGTTATAACCAATGAAGGGTTCAACTTTTCTGAAAGTTTTGTAAATGATGGCGACGATGTGGTAAAAGCTGCCAATCAAGCTTCGAAAAAGTTAGAGAAAATAGTAACCGAGCTTATAGCTTCGTTATAGGATGAGGTTTATATCGCTATCGAGTGGTAGTAGTGGAAATAGTTATTTTTTGGGAGACGATACCCTCTCACTCTTGATTGATGCGGGAATTGGGATAAGAACTATTAAAAAAGGGCTCTCCAATTACGATATCTCTACAGAGGAGATTGAGTTTATTCTAATCACTCACGATCACTCAGACCATATCAAACATGTTAAGAGCTTAAGTAGAAGGTTGCAAAAACCTGTTATCTCTACCGGTGCCATATTAAAGGCTATCGATTCAGCTCCACCTCATAAAAATGAGAAGAGTTGGTTTTGGAGAGAGATTGAGAAAGAGGTTGGCTACACTATAAAAGGGGTAGATATTATAGCATTCGAAGTGCCTCATGACGGAGTAGACAATTTAGGATTCTTTATAGATTTTAGAGGGGAGAAGTTTACCTTTATAACCGATTTGGGAGAGGTAACGGAGAAAGTTCTCTACTACGCTTCCCGCTCAAATCATCTTATCCTTGAGTCTAATTACGATTGTAAAATGCTGGAAGAGAGTAGTTATCCCTCAGTTTTAAAGGAGCGGATTAGAGGAAGAAAGGGTCATCTTAGCAATAGCGAGGCTGCAGCAGCAATTAAGAAGATTTACCACCCGGGAGTTAAAAATATCTTCTTATGCCATTTAAGTGAAAATTGTAACACACCAACTTTAGCTTTTACTGCTGCTGCCGAAGCTCTAAAAGAGGTTGAAGGGGGTGAAAAGATAAACCTCTTCCCGTTACCAAGAAGAGGTCATCAAAGCTTCAATATTTAGTGTTGCCCTTTAACAGTTAAGGGTGGGACCACTTGCTATAAGCTCCCGGGCATTTTCGTTGTCTAAATATTGCTCAAAATTCTTAATATACTTTCCAGCCAATTGACACGCTTTCTCTTCCCACTCTTTGGGTGATGAGTAGGTATCTCTTGGGTCTAAAATTCCCTGTGACACATTTGGTAGAGCTGTAGGCACAGTTAAATTTAGAATGGGGATCGTTTGGGTTGGAGCTTCACTAATAGTTCCATCTATAATGGAGTCTATTATGGCTCTTGTATCTTTTATAGATATTCTCTTTCCAGTTCCGTTCCATCCGGTATTAACAAGATAGGCCTTGGCTCCATGCTCATTCATCTTATCGGCAAGCAATTTGGCATAAACTGTTGGGTGAAGCGATAAAAAAGCTTCGCCAAAAGCGGGAGAGAAAGAGGGTAGAGGTTCGGTTATACCTCTTTCGGTTCCTGCCAATTTTGATGTATATCCACACAAGAAGTGGTATTGTGCCTGTTTGTCGTCTAAGATAGAGACTGGGGGCAAAACTCCAAAAGCGTCTGCCGAAAGGTAGATGATATTTTTAGCGTGTCCCGCTTTTGAGGGGAGTACAATTTTACTTATATGGTGTATTGGGTAGGATACTCTTGTGTTTTCGGTAACTGAACCATCGGCAAAATTAATCGACCCATCTTCATTTACAGTAACATTTTCAAGAAGGGCGTCTCTTCTTATTGCTCTCCAGATATCGGGCTCGTTCTCTTCCGAAAGATTTATAGTTTTAGCATAACATCCCCCTTCGTAATTGAATACTCCATGTTGGTCCCAACCGTGCTCATCATCGCCTATAAGGTAGCGTTTTGGATCGGCAGAGAGGGTGGTTTTACCTGTCCCCGAGAGTCCAAAAAATATAGCTACATCACCCTCTTCTCCAACATTGGCTGAGCAGTGCATAGAGGCAATTCCTTTAAGGGGGAGGTAGTAATTCATCATTGAGAAGATCCCCTTTTTCATCTCTCCACCATACCATGAACCTCCAATAATCTGCATCTTCTTTGTAAGATTGAAGAGTACAAAAACCTCTGAATGTAGCCCATGCTCCTTCCAGTTGGGGTCTGTAACCTTAGAGGCATTTATTGAAACAAAATCGGGCTCTCCATAGTGCTCCAATTCATATTTTGAAGGGCGAATAAACATATTGGTAACAAAGTGTGCCTGCCAGGCAACTTCCATTATAAAACGCACTTTTAAACGGGTATCTGCATTGGTACCACAGAAGGTGTCCACCACATAGAGAGTATCTTTTGAAGAGAGTTGATTCTCTACCAATTTGTAACAGTCGTCCCACGCTTCGGTGGTAACAGGCTTATTCACCTTACCATCCCACCAAATAGAGTTTTCGCTAACACTATCTTTTACAATAAATCTATCCTTAGGAGAGCGACCGGTAAAGATGCCGGTCATAATGGCTACTGCACCGGTGTCGGTCTCTACCCCTTTTTCAAATCCTTCGTTTTCTGGTGACATTTCGGCTCTATAGAGCTCCTGATAACTTGGATTGTGGATCACATTTTTAACATTGTGAATTCCGTAAATAGAGAGATCAATCTTATTCATATCTGATATCAAAATTGTTGGTTATTATCTATTTTTATAAAGGTGCGAATATAACTAAATTAGCTCTATAAAAAATCTAAATATTAATAGAAATAGTTATATTTTTGTTTAGATTGTTGTTATGGTTGAGAGTCCGCTATACTATTTAAAGAGATACTGGTCTTACAGCAGTTTTAGGGAGCTTCAAGAAGAGGCTATAGAGAGTTTTATGGCAGGTGAAGATGTTGTACTGCTCCTTCCTACTGGAGCGGGCAAATCGCTCTGTTTTCAACTTCCTGCTCTAATGAGGGAGGGGCTCTCTTTGGTTATCTCTCCCTTGGTCTCTTTAATGAAAGATCAAGTAACCGCTTTAAATGAGAGAGGTATTAAGAGCTTAATGCTCCATTCGGGAATGTCGGCTGCGCAGATAGATTCAACTTTAGATAACGCTATATATGGCAACTATAAATTGTTATATCTCTCTCCTGAAAGAATAAATTCGCAACTTTTTAGATCTCGAGCTTCAAAAATGGAGATAACTGCAGTAGCGGTAGATGAGGCTCACTCAATTTCTCAATGGGGACACGATTTTCGCCCCGATTATCTAACTATAAAAGAGCTTTTCAACTATATACCAAGGGTTCCTATAATAGCAGTTACCGCTACTGCTACGCCACACACTTTAAATGAGATAATAGAGAATTTGGAGTTGAACTCTCCTAAAGTTATTAAGGGGAGCTTTGAGAGAGCCAATTTGGCCTATTACCCTTTTTTTGTTGAAGATAAGTTGGGTTCTCTCATAAGGGCCCTTAAAGTTGTAGATGGTTCGGCGATAGTCTATGTGAGAGAGAGAAAAGAGACAGAGCATATCTCTCAATTTTTAACTTCACAGGGAATCTCTGCCGACTCTTATCATGCCGGTTATAGCTCTCAAGTGCGTTTTCACAAGCAGAACGAGTGGAGTGCCGATAGGGTAAGGGTGATGGTTGCTACCAATGCTTTTGGTATGGGCATAGATAAACCCAATGTGAGGATGGTTGCCCATATGGATCTTCCCGAATCGCTCGAACGCTACTATCAAGAGGCTGGTAGGGCAGGGCGCGATGGAAGGAGTTCCTACTCTTTTTTATTTTGGAACAATAGTGATATTACCAGATTAAGACGCTTGGTCTCTCTCTCTTTTCCAAATCCCAAAGAGATAGAGCAGCTCTACCATCAACTATATAGATATCATAATTTTGAGTTTGGAGAGGGGAAAGAGATGGTTATGAAATTTGATCTAATCAAATTTTCAATCGAAAGTAGAGTATACCCACTTACCGCCCACTATATTATTAAATACTTGGAGAGTGAAAACATTGTAGAACTCACCGAAGAGTTGGATATTCCATCTACCATAACATTTTTGACCACGCGGGACGGACTTTATAAAATACAACTAAACAATGTTGAGTTGGACACTTTTATAAAATCGTTGCTGCGCCTCTATACGGGGCTATTTTCTGAATATGTCTCTATTAGCGAAGAGTATATAGCAAGAGCTACGCGAAACAGCCCCTTGGGGGTAACAAAATTATTAAACCGGCTCTCTTCAAAGGGAGTTATTGCCTATAACAGAGCCATTAGTTCCACTCTTCTAATTTTTAAAGAGGCGAGAGAGAATGTTTTTAACCTCTCTATGGAGAGTTATCTGTTAAAAAAGGAGCGTTACCAGAAGAGGATAGAGAGTGTAATCTCTTTTATAAGTGAAAAGGGTAAGTGTCGTTCTGGAATCTTAATGGAATATTTTGGACAGAGCGAGTGGAACGATTGTGGCTCGTGCGATATCTGCAGTAATAAAGTTTTCCAAAAAAGAGAGCAGGATATAGCTATCGAGCAGAAAATTTTAACAACTTTGGAGGATGGCCCAATAACCATAGAACAGCTTGCAACTATTATGGCCACTAATGACAATAAATGGAAAAAGATCTTAAGAGAGTTAATGGATAGAGGGAGGGTGAGGCTAAAAGATCACTACCTCTTCTTAACCTACAAATAGTAGAAGTTTCTCATATAAAAGAGCTGTTGGCAAACCCATTACATTATAGTAGGAACCTTTAATCGATTTAATGGCACTATATCCAATCCACTCCTGAACCCCATAAGCTCCAGCCTTATCATAGGGCTTATAGCGATCTATATAGTAGTCAATCTCATTTTGCCATATTCTCCTGAAGCACACTTCGCTTCGATCCGAAAAGCTTTCTCTCTTTTCACCACTTCTCAAGGTGATTCCTGTAATAACTGTGTGGCTTTTGCCCGAAAGCATAGAGAGCATATTTTGAGCCTCTTCTCTCCCTTTGGGTTTGCCCAAAATTTCACCCTCAAGAAAGACTAAAGTATCTGCAGTAATTAAAAGTTCACTCTCTTCTAACGCTCTGTGAAAGTGGATAGATTTCTGTAGAGAGAGATGTTGGGGTATGGAGAACAACTCTATCTCTTTAGATATTACTTCGGGACTCTCACTACCACTCTCTATAGTAAATGGGATATCCAATGAAGTTAGAAGCTCTTCTCTTCTGGGAGAAGATGATCCTAAGATAATTTTTACCCCCTCAACTCTCTCTCTTAGAAGTTCCACTCCCCTTTAATTTTTAAGAACTGTTCGATAATCTCTCTAACACACCCTTTACCCCCTTGGTAGGAAGAGATAAAACGGGAGGCTCTTTTAACCTCCTCTACGGCATCTGCAGGGGCACAAGGGAGTCCACACCTCTCTAAGACTGCTATGTCGGGGATATCGTCTCCCATAAAAAGTACTTGATCGGGAGTGAGAGAGTATTTATCACAGAAATGTAAAAAATCGGGTAACTTGTTGTGCGAGGCAAGGTAGATATCTTCTAAACCAAGGCGTTCAAATCTTTTTACAATGCTTTTGTCGGTCCCACCGGTAATTATTGCTATTGGATAGTTGTTATCAAGCGCTACCTTAAGGGCATAACCATCTTTAGCATTGTGAACTCTAAGCAGATGACCCTCCTCTGTGGCTAATACTGTACCGTTGGTAAAGACTCCATCGAGATCGAAGGCCAATCCCTTAATTTTTTCAAGATCTACTTTATAATTGGACATATTTATGATTTACTTTTTTGAAGATTTTCAATTGAATTGGTAAAGAGTTTATAAAATTCTACAAGATGGGGATAGTGCTCTAACAAAAAATCGATCTGCTTTTCAATAACCTCCCTATCGCCCCGTACTGCCGGTCCTGTTTGGGCTTTAGTTACATCGCCGTACAAAAAGGCTTTACGGACCGTTTCAATAGCAAGCGGCATCAGAAATGGAGCATTAGGCTTTGCTATAGAGAATGCAAGGGCAAGGAGATGATTGCCAAAATTATTTACAAATAGGGCTGCAAGGTGCATTTTTGCCCTCTGGGGCGACTCTAAAAATTTATATTCGCTCCCAAGAGAGGTGCAAAGCTCAATCAGCAGCTGCTCTGTTTTGCTATTGCCACCCTCTAAAAGAAAAGGGAGTATTGAAAAATTGACCTCTCTACCTTTAGAGAATGTCATTAATGGGT
>Ga0265293_10013038_pt1 | contig 10885 bp, 13 predicted proteins | sample Munlanlewell138R_FD_192505 | JGI IMG/M metagenome (GOLD analysis project Ga0265293, IMG submission 192505) | Leachate microbial communities from a municipal landfill in Southern Ontario, Canada - Leachate well 138R | ecosystem: Engineered > Solid waste > Landfill > Unclassified | place: Canada... | reverse complement strand
TAAAAGGGAGGCATTTTCTTTAAACTCATTAGAAAAGGAGTTATGCGCAAAGACTAAACTATAAATCATTTGTCTCGTCATTGGAGGGTAGTCTTTAAACAAATCCATTAACTTGTATTTAAGACTATGAATATGAAATCCTTTTTTATAAAGTGTGATTTCTTTGATGTTTAGTTGGTAGTAAATACGCTTTGATGCATAGTAGTTATACGCATTAAAGCCATTTGGGGTTTTTGCTTTAGAAAAGCCATTTGTCTCATATTTTATATGAACATAATCACCAATATTAAAACGTTCTTGATGATTAAAAAGATATACATATTTCCCTTGTTTTGCATAGTAGGTGTAGTAGGTGTTATGTGTGATAATATCGGTGATTTGAAAGGTCTGATTTGTGGGAGGTTTTGGCTGTTTTATAAAATGAAGGCTAATAAATGTGAAAACACCAAACACTAAGACAATGTATTTAAATTTATAAGATCTTATTAAAAAATAAAAAGGTATAAATAATAAAACCATCCATTTAATTTCAAAACCAATAAGACCAATAAGCATTGAAAAGGCATAATAATGAACATAATTAAACGGTAATATAGTCTCTAATTTTTTCATATTTATTGTCTTTTATGCCTGGCACATTTTTGATTTCAGTAATGCTTTTAAACGGGCCATATCTCGTTCTATAATTAATGATATCTTGAGCGGTTATGGGACCGATGCCATCGAGTTTTTGGAGTTCTTCTTTGGTTGCGGTATTGATGTTGATTTTTTCAAATTGATGGTTTATCGGAATATAATAGGTTTTATTGTGGGTAAGTGTTTGATTTAAATCAAGCGTTGATAAATCCGCACTTTCCTTAATTTTGGCATAACCAATTAAGTCCTTTAGTGTTTTTTCTTTTGATACTTCATATTTCCCTTCAATTAAAACACCGCCATGTATATAAACTGTAATCAGTTTTGGAGGGTTTCTTTGCTCTGGTTGTGGATTGAATAAATAAATACCTATAAAGACTAAAACTATACTAACAATGATTAAAATAAAAAACACCTTTTTCATAGTATCACCAATACATACTACAAATCAGATGTTTACCTTTACTTTAAATTAATGATTTTACACCGATGAAGCGTTCATCAAATTGATAATAGCTTCGCATTTCTTTATCAAAGACGTGAATGATGATATCACCTAAATCGATCAGTAACCAACCCGTCTTTTTACCTTCAATGCCTTTGATTTCAACGCTATCTTTTAAGACGTCTTTTAAATAACCTATTAACGCCTCACCTTGTCTATTGGTTTGTGCGGTACCAATAATAACGTATCTGTAAAAGGGGTTTGTGTTTTCTAAATCATAGATGACTAAGTCTTTAAGTTTAACAAGTTCAATGGTTTTTATTGTTTTTTCTAGCATAGGCCTCTCCTTTGTAGTAATGATAGACTTCTAATTGATTATTGTGGGGTGTTTTATTTGTTTTAATTAAATGATTAATGGTTGATTCAATCGCTAATAAATACGCATCAAGTAAGTTTTCTTTGGCGAGTTTATAGACATCTTTTGCTTGTTTAAAGGTGCGACTTGGTTCACAATAATCACTTACAACTAAGATCATCGTTTCTAATTTCATATCGATTTTACCCCACATATGATACTTAATAGCTTCCAATACCCCTTCATCTTCAATACCTAAAGATTTGGCGTAATAATTGGCACTGATTGGATGATAGAGAGGGAGTTTTAAGTCTTTTATTAACTGATGATCAGGTATAAGGGTTAAATGTTGTTCTTTTTTATAATATTTTGTAATGTCATGAAGTAGGGCAGCGGTTTCTAGTGTTTGTAGGTTTGCTTGATAGATTTGCCCTAATTCTTTAGCAACTTCTAAGACATTTAGTGTATGAGTTATTCTTGAAGGGTGGCTTTTTAAAACGGTTTTCATAAGGTGTTTATAATCCATGATAGTTACCTTCTTTTATCGTAATATTAGCCCCTCTTGGTGCTTGTATTTCCAGTGTTGCATTAGATACAACTAAAAAGCCAATGTCATAAATATTAATTAGATGTTTTTTATGACCTTCCGCTTTTAAATGCGTCTTAATAAAGGGTTCTTTAATAAACGGTGAAAATAAGTTTTCTTTGTGTTTTAACAATAAATCATAAGCCTGATGGTATTTAGTACGATGAATGGTTGTGTTGGTATAAAATGTGAGCGATAAGGGATACCCTTTTACAACACTAATAATCGCAATCCCACCAATGATAAAGGAAACACGTTCTTTAATTTGGTAGGTTTTTGGTTTAAATGGTTTGATTGGAATGATTTTTTGATAAGCTTCATAAGGCAGGTAATCCCCAATGAAACCAGGTTCGTAAATACCTGGTGTATCAATGAAGAAATGGTCTTTATAAGGTGTTTTAATGTTTTCCATTGTAAGACCGGGCTTTGATGCGGTTAGTACTTCTATATTTAGTGATAATGATTTTGCGATTTGATTTAACAGGGTTGATTTACCACTGTTTTGTAAGCCAATGAAATACGTATCACCTTGATTATAGTGATCAATGGTTTGTAAAAAGTAATGTAGATAGGTCCCTTTTAAAGCACTAATCGGCATTACTTCAAGGACATTTTTCGTTTTTAGTTGTTTAACCCATGCATCAAAGTTCACGGTTTTAGGTAATAAATCAATGAAATTAATTAAGATAATGACTTTAGAATTAGGATAAAACTTAGAGAGGTCGTATTTTAGTAAAGTGTTTAGATGAAGTATAGAAACAATATAGACGATAAAGGCCCCATCTGGCAACATTGGAAAATGCGTTTTTAAAATCTCATCAGTGGATATGTTGTAGTGCTTTAACTTAAAACAACTTAAACAAAGTGTATGATTTAAGTCTTTAACATAGCCGATGTTGGTTTCATTTTCGTTTTGAAGGCGGGCGCCACACCCACTACAATATTTTATGAATGTTGTCATACGCTGCTTGATGATGCTTTTTAAGTTTTCTTAAAACGCGTTGTTCTCTTCTTCGATTAAATCTGGTTGTAAAGATATCCGATTTTTTCTTTAATGGGGCAACCAAAATGGTGTTAAATCCCATTTTGTTCCCCCCAACAATATCTGTCATTAATTGATCTCCAATCACAAGAACTTGTTGTGGGTTATATAATTTACTACTATACTTCAAACCCCTTTTAAAGCCTCTTTTTAAAGGTTTTAACGCAAAATGAACATAGGGTATCTTAAGTGGATTTGAAAATCTAGAAACCCGTTTTTTATTGTTGTTAGAGATTAAAATAATCTCAAAACCAATCGTTTGTAAGTTTTGAATCAGTTCATGAGCTTCCTTTGATGGGACATCTTCATCATAGGGAGCAAGTGTATTATCAATATCAAGGAATATAAGTCTTATATTGTCTTGATATATCGTTAAAAAATCGATATCATATACCGATTTATAAACATCTGTTGGAATGTATTTCCTTAGAGACATTAAGATATTTCTAACACTTCAACGTGAAACATTTTCCCGTTTTCTAATCGGACTTGAGCTTGTTCACCTACGGTTAAACCAAGTATTGCTTTTCCAACCGGTGACTCAATTGAGATCATGTTTTGTGAAGGGTTAGCTTCGATTGTACCTACTAATTTATAGGTGGCTTGTTTCTTGCGCTCTATAAAGTTAATTTTGATGGTTTTACCAATATTAACCTTATCATCACTTGAGGTAACTAAAATGATTTTCGCATTTTCTAAAATGTTTTCAATTTCTTTTATTCTTGCCTCAGTGCGTGCTTGGGCTTCTCTTGCCGCATCGTAATCTGCGTTTTCAGATAAGTCACCTTGAGCGCGTGCTTCTTGGAGTTGTCTTACAACTTCAGGGCGTTTGACGTCTTTAAGTTCATCTAATTCATTTCTGAGTTTTTCAACGCCTTCTTTTGTTAATTCAAAAACTTGTTTATTCATCGAATGTTCTCCTTATGTTTGTATATTATATAATATTTTAATAATTATTGATAGATACGCTGGTTCTTTAATTCGGCTTGAACACTTTTATACTCAGGGAAAAGCGTAGCTAACGCTTGATAAAATGTCTTTTGGTGGTGAGGGTGCTTTTGATGGGCATACTCATGATATAAGACGTAGGTTAGATATATTTTATCATAATGTGCGAGTTTACTATTTAGAGTTATTTCATGTTTTTTTAAGTGATAGGAACCATATTTGGATTTTAATTTCGCTACCTTAATAGGCACTTCTTGATAACCAAACAGTTTAATTTGTTTATTCACTAAAGCGGTGATACTTTTAAGTTCATTTAGAAGTTCTTGTTTTAAAATAAGGTCTTTGATTTGTTCTAAATATGCATCGGATTTTACCTTGATTATGCCATTTTCCAAATGATAAGAAAAACCTTTTGTTTTGATAACCTCTAATTTATAACACTTACCCCATAACATGAGTTCATCCTCAGGGATATACTTAGTAAGTCTTTCATATTTATCAAAGTTAGGTTCGATTCTTTTTAGTATATCATTAAGATTTGCATACTTAGAAAGGCGGATTTCAAGATACCCATTTTTAGGAACGACGTAGGTGTGTTTGTTGGTGGTTTTGATGACCTTAGTTTCAATCGTTCTTCCGTTTTTATAAATCATACCAACCTCAACAAATCATACTTATCCACTTTAAAAGGAATTTTTAAATAGACTTTTTGTTTAGGGTGTCTTGCGGCTTCTAGGGGGTTTTTAGATTCATCTAATATTTCTTCAACTTTAAATGTTTTTATCTTTTTACTAGGACCAAATACTTCAAGCGTATCGCCTACTTTAAAGTAGTTTCTTTGTTCAACTAGCGTATATTCCCCATACGCTTCAATAATGCCTACAAAGGTTTTTATGGGGGTTTCTAAGCGGTCATAGAGCTGAGAATCTTTTGTAGGTATGCCCCTTAAAAACCCTTGGTGGGTTAATCGGTTTTCTGCTTTAGCGATTTCGTTAATGTAATAATCATAGTCTTTAATGGTTTTAGTTTTTGAATATTCATCAATTAACATTCTATAAGCGTTAACCACAGTGGCGATATAGTGAATGCTTTTCATTCTACCTTCAATCTTTAATGAATGAATACCAATATCCATCAGTTCTTTAATTTCTTTAATGCTTTGCAGGTCTTTTGAACTCATGGAAAATAGTGTATTTGAACTTACCAATGTGTCTTTATCATAAACCTCATAATCCCAGCGACAACTATGCGCACATCCACCTCGGTTTGCATCTCTTAAGGTAAACGTATTTGAAAGTGTACATCTTCCACTATAAGAGGCACACATTCCCCCGTGGATAAACACCTCAATATCGACATCGGTTTGGTTTTTTATTTGTTTGATTTCCGATAAAGTTAGCTCCCTACCTAACACAACCCGCTTTGCACCTAAGGTTTTAAAGTAATCAATCGCATAACTGTTTACGATGGATTGTTGGGTAGAGATATGGATTTCTAAATTCGTATGTTTTTTAGCCATACTTGCGATATACGGGCTTGCGACAATGATCCCATCAATCCCTACTTCATCGAGTTGTTTTAAATAGTGAATAACCCCTTCTAAGTTTTCATTATGGGGAATGATATTTGTCGTAACGTATAGCTTTTTTTGATATTCATTTTTTAGTTTAACCGCTTGTTTAATATGTTCAATACTAAAATTCGAGGCTCTCGCTCGAAGGGAGTATTCAAGTCCACCTATAAAACACGCATCGGCTCCGTAAATATAGGCGTATTTTAATTTTTCTAAATCGCCCGCTGGCGCTAATAATTCAATCATATCTATTTATAAATGGTTTCTTTAAATAAAAAACCATCATCCCATACCTCATTATATTTTTCTTGGAGTTCTTTAATTTGCTTTTTAGATGGGTTTTTAAAGAGTTTTAGGATATCTAAAATATAAGCGTCATTATGAAAAATCCCATCAACTAAAATATAGTCTAAATCTAACTCTTCTATGTGATTAATGTAGGATGTCACTTCACTTCTAAAAACGTGGGTCCCATAATTATCTTCAATAATCGGGTGTAATCCATCCCTTTTTTCTTCTTTAATCCGCATTTGATCATGGTTGTAGTCATGGGTTACATTGATTGTTTCAAAATATGATTTAAGCAGTGTTCTTCTTGAATAAAACATATTAAAATAACCATGAGCAACCATATATAAATCAAGGTTTCTAGATTTTGTAATCTCTTTTATATCCGCAAGTGTAATTTCTTTTGAGATAAACGCACCCTTAATTCCATACGTCTTTAACAAATTGATATCATGAATGTTGGTAAGGAGTGTCTCTGGGTTATAAATGATGTTAAATGGATACTCTTTAAACAAACTATAATAGCCAATATCGCCTACAATAATGCCCTTTATAGGTAAGTCTTTAATCAACTCAGCAAACGTAAGTAATGCGTCTTTTTGAGATTGGATAAAGGGTTTAAAGGAAAGATAAACGTCTTTATGTAACGACGTTGTAATAGCAATCACTTCTTTTAACTCTTCAATGGTTAAATAACTGGTTTCCCGGCTTGAAAAACCTTTGATTCCTAAGACAACACCATCCGCATAGGTGAGAAGTTCTTTTATATGTTCGATTTTATAAAATGTTGTTAGTAGTTTCATCTTTCCTCCATGAGACGCTTAATCCATCACCGACTTCAAAAAATGACGTTTCAAACTCTTTATTATTTTTTAAAAATTGTTTGAACTTTTCCAATTTCCTTAAAAGATTTCTTGTCCCTTTGGAAACTTCAGCTTGTTTTAAATGATGAAAGTTTAAGTTATCACAAATAATAATACCGCCTATGTTTAAGTAGGCTTTATAGCGATTAAAAAAGCGTTCATATTGTGCTTTAGCCCCATCAATAAAAATTAAATCATACGTCTCATCTGGCACATATTCTAGCGCATCAACCAACACCGCTTTAATGTTTGATTTATGGTAGGCTTTAATATTTTCTAGTGCCATTTGGTGGTAGGTGACTTCTCTTTCTAGAGTTGTAATGCTTTCTAAATCATCGGCTAATGCAATACTTGAATAACCAATCGCACTACCAATTTCTAACATTGTTTTTAAGTTTTTTTCCTTAATTTGTGCCTTTATAAACAAAATACCCTCATCACTAAGAATGGGGATATGATGTGATAATGCCTTTAGTTTAAGCTTCTTCATCTAATAAGAAATACTCTTCAAGTAGGTCATCTAACATGTCCCACTCTTCTTCGGTTTCAATATCTTCAAAGTAGCCTTCTGTTTCACTTGTTTCCACATACACAGCGGCACTAATTTCTTCTGAGTCCATAAATTGAAATACAACGTATGTTTTATGTGTATCCATATCTTCATGGGTAAATAATACCTCAGCGACTAATTCTTCGCCATTGTGTTCAATCGTAATCAGATTTTGTTCGTCCATAATTATACTCCTTTTTTGATGCGTTAGTATTATACCACATTTAACTAAAAGTTAAAGTGTTTTATCTTAATTTATAATCTAGGTAGTTTTGCAAGATGAGTTGTGCCGATAATTCATCTTTTTTGGCTTTCCGTTTTTCTTTGGATAAACCGGCTTGCTTAAGCGTATAGGTTGCTTGTTTTGTTGAAAGCCTTTCATCCCATAAAACAACCTCACATTGAGCGTGTTTTAAGATTTCTTGTTTAAACCAGATCGAAAGTTCCGCTTTTTCACCAATTTCATTGTGCATGTGTTTGGGTAACCCTAAAACAACAACGTCAATTTTCTCTTCATTAATATAGTTTGTGATATAAGCGATGGCATCACTGTAGTTTTCCCTTCTAAACGTATACGTACCCACACTCATCGCAATAACACCAGAATCGCTTCTAGCCATACCTAAACTAACTTCACCTAAATCAAGTCCTAAGTATTTCATAGTGTCTCCATATATTTAAGTAGATCTTCTAATAATTCTAAATGATTGGAGCCTCCTTGGGCAAAGGTCGGATTTCCCCCGCCAAAACCTTTAGAAATCTCATTAAATTTAGCAATGTATTCTCTAGCCTTATCCTTACTTCTTATAAGGTATGTGATTTTATTATCTTTGACATTTACAAGCATGAGTGTTTCTACGTTTAGTTGCTGATAAATATCTAACAATAACGGTCTTAACACTTGATTGTCTAAATCTTTTGTTAAAATAACAGGACCACGCATTTGTTTAATTAACGTCTCTGTTTGAGATAAAAGGGTTCTATCTTTCTTTTCTTTAATCTTCTTTTCTAAATCACGGTTCATTCCTTTAATATGCTCAATTTGGTGTCGTAAGTTTATCATATCTTGATAACTGCCATGTAGGGTAAGTTCTTCTAAGGACTTTGGTGTTATATTATAAGATTTAGCTTCCTTTGACAGGTCTTTGTATTTGTTTTCAAGCACACTAAGTTCTTGGAAGTTTGATTGGTTTCTTTCTTTTAAATCGTTGATATAATTAATTCCTGAAAAGGCTTCAACACGGTATATTCCTGAACCAATTGAACTAATACTACTAATCAAAAAGTTTTCAATGTCTTTGGTATTTACAACATGGGTTCCACCGCATAGCTCAACCGAATAATCATCAATAAAGACAACCCTAACTTCGCTTCCATATTTCTCACCAAATAAAGCAATCGCATTATTAGAAATCGCTTCATCATAAGACATAAACTTAACTTCTACATGGATTGCCTTTTTAATATAGGCTTTCACAATGGATTCTATCTTTAATACATCTTCATCACTTAAAGACTCATAATGATTAAAATCAAATCTTAAAAGATCTGGGCGAACGAGTGAACCTTGTTGGTTGACATGCGCGCCAAGCACATCTTTAAGTGCCTGATGAAGTAAATGGGTTGCGGTGTGGTTTTTCATAATTGAATGTCTATGTTCTATGTCCACCTCTAAACTTACAATCTCTCCTAGATCAAATTGTTCTTCAATAATATGAAGGTGTTGATTATTAGGTAGTTTTATCACATCTAATACTTTATAACCATTAATCAAACCTTGATCTGATACTTGTCCTCCCATATTGGCATAAAAGGGGGTTTCTTTTGTGACAATTCCTTGCTCAAATACGCCAATCACTTCACTTTCAAGCGATAGCTTATCGTAAATAAACGTAGATACCTCTTTAAAGTCTAAATACGCTTTTTCTTGGGTTTGCATAGATTGTTCAACAACTCTTGATTGTCTACTTCTTTCTTTTTGACGTTCTAAGAGTTCATAAAAGCCTTCTTTATCAATTACTATTTTGTGTTCAGCTGCATACTCTTCTTGAAGTTCAATTGGAAAACCATACGTATCAAAAAGCATAAACGAATCTTCTTTAGAGATTAGATTTTGTTCTTTGATTATTTTTTCAATGAGTTGTTCACCTGTATGTAAGGTTTCTAAAAACTTATGTTCTTCAGATAAAATAATCTTTTTAATGAAGTGTTCATTCTTAATAATATTTGGGTAAAATTCGCCCATTATTTCATTGACTTCAGGTATTAAATCGGTTAAAAATGCTCCTTCTATATTTAAGTTTCTACCATGTTTTAACGCCCTTCTTAAAAGTCTTCTTAAAACATACCCTCTACCTTCATTGGATAAAACCGCGCCATCGCTAATCGCCATGACTAGTGTTTTTATATGATCGCTAATCACTTTAAAAGCCATTTGGCCTGTATATTTTATGTTTGATATTTGCTCTATTTTTTTAATGATGGGTAAGAATAGATCGGTTTCAAAGTTCGTTTTTGTGTTTTGTAAAATACTTGCGAAACGTTCTAAGCCTGCACCGGTATCTATGTTTTTATTTGGCAGTTCTTTATACATCTCCCGGCTGACACCACTGGTTGCATTATACTGTGAAAAAACAATATTCCATAACTCAACAAAACGATCGTTTTCAATATCGTTTATAAGCAGTTCAACCCCTCTTTTATCAAAGGCTTCACCGCGATCAAAGTGCAGTTCTGTACAAGGCCCACATGGTCCTTCCCCAATTTCCCAGAAGGCTTCTTCTGATGGGATTAGGTGACTTTCTTCAATACCTAAACTTAACCAGGTATCTCTAGCCACTAAGTCGGTTGGATAATACGTAATATAGATTTTATCTTTGGGAAAGTTAAAATAGTTTGATGAAAACATCAAATCATAACCAAATTTTATCGCATCTTCTTTAAAGTAATCACCAATAGAAAAGTTACCTAGCATTTCAAAAAATGTATGGTGTCTTGCGGTAAGCCCAACGTTTTCAATATCGTTAGTGCGAATGCATTTTTGAATGTTTACCATACGTTTAGAAGGTGGCATTTGTGAACCATCAAAGTACTTCTTTAATGGGGCCACACCAGCGTTAATCCATAAAAGGGTTTTATCCCCTTTGGGAATTAATGATGCACTTTCTATGATTTTGTGATCCAGTGATTCAAAATACGATAACCACAGATTTCTTATTTCTTTACTTGTTAAATATTTCATACTCCACCTCAATATAATAAAAGCCCTTAAGAAAACATTCCTAAGGGCGAATGACCGCGTTACCACCTTAGTTCCATGATTCATCATGGCACTTCATTATGCTTAATTGAGTTAAGCGCTCATGCTCCTAAGTAGCTTCACCTACATTTGTTTTATACTTTCACACCAACCAAGTACTCTCTTTAAACAACAGATACAGGCTACTTATCTTATTCATCGCATACTTCATTTTACCACAGTCGTTATTTATTTTAAATAACTTTAAATAATTTTTATATCTATATCTAATAAAGAATTATGACTCCTCTTTAAGTTCTTGTTTTATGAAGCGCGGGGCATTATTCACTCTTAATGCCTT
>Ga0265293_10013037_pt1 | contig 10885 bp, 9 predicted proteins | sample Munlanlewell138R_FD_192505 | JGI IMG/M metagenome (GOLD analysis project Ga0265293, IMG submission 192505) | Leachate microbial communities from a municipal landfill in Southern Ontario, Canada - Leachate well 138R | ecosystem: Engineered > Solid waste > Landfill > Unclassified | place: Canada... | reverse complement strand
CTTCAATAGCACTACCAGCACCACCGTCCGCTCTAGTACCCCCAGCACCAGAAGTACCAATAGTAGGCATTACAAAACCCGATTGTGCAGCCGCCTCTTTGAAACTTTTTCCGATTTCACTGATTGTATTTCCAATCCTATCTTTATACTTATCAAATAATGCACCCGATGATTTGGTATTATTTTCAATTGCCGCAAAAAGAGAAGAACCACCATCAATAATTGAAGCGGCTTCTTTAAAATCTCCCTTTACTATTGCCATTACCGCTTGTCCAACTTTTGAAATATCTTTTCCAAATCCCAAAAAGACCTGTGCAACCGTCTTAAATCCTTGAACAGCAACTTCACCAACCCCCATTAATAAATCACCAAACAGAGCTAAGACTTTTACTGCACCAAGAATCTGATGCGTAAGAGAATAGATAACTTTTCCAACAAATGAAATAGCATTTTGTTGCTCATGCATTACATCAATATTTTCATTTATTCCACCAGAAAGCTTATGAATAGTTGGAAGTAGAGCTTGACCAATTCTCTCTTTCAAATCTCCAAAATTCTCTTGCATTTGTTGTAACTGCCCTGTATATGTTTTAGCCGCATTAGTAGCACTACCACTAAACTCTGTAGCCAGCTCTGTGAGAATAATTTTTTGAGCCGCTAATACATCTCCTGATTCAACAAGAGTTTTAATTAACTCCATCTGCGACTCATTAAGGTTCACACCAACACGCCTAAGTGCCCCCGCACCAATAATAGGGTCTTGTAATGCCTTACCAAGCTGTATTGCAGACTGTTTTAAATCCTGACCCATTGCAACAGACATATCCAAAACAGTCATTGTCGCTTCTGGTAAAACATTCTTACCTATTTTTGTAAAAGTAAGAAGTAGGTTTTGAGCTGAGAGAATTGCATCATCTCCAAATGTAGTCTGTTTTTGTAAAGACTGAGATAATGCAATCATCTCCTGTGTAGTAATTTCAGCAGACCTGCCAGTAGAATTAAGAACAGCCGCTAACTGCGCCTGTGCTTGCTCCGCCTCACTTGCCGCTTGTACTGAGCTTATGAGAAATTGCCCCATCTCACGCACAACATACAGCGCACCCAAAGCCCTAAAAAGCCTCATCGCTCCAAGTCCCTGAAGTGTACCAACTAATTTTCCTACATTGTGTTCAGTCGTTTCACTTTGGTCATCTATCTTTTTTAGACCACGAACAACATCTGATGCTCCCTTTGTAGTTTGTCCACCTAGAGATTTAAATTCATCACCAAGCTTACCAAGCTCTTTCTGAACTTTTTTTAATTCAGCAGTGACCTTATCTTGAGCTTCAAGAACAATTTGTAGTTTAGTATTATCCATTATCTCCTAGATTTAATTTGTCGTGCTTTAATTCTTTCGTATTCATTATCATGTCTTTCAACCATTTCCATTGTCCAAAGAAACCACTCTGGTTGTCGTAAATATGTTTCATATCCCCACCGCATCCTTCGACAAAACAACACAATAGCTAACCTTTCTGAAATAAGGCTTTTTCCACTACTTATAAGCTTTTGGTACTCATGCTCTAACTTTTTTTTTCATCCTCACTCAAGTCACTTGTAACTCGATTGATTTCTTGTACCACAAACTCATAATCCCTCTCTCTCATGTCTAGGATTTTTTCAAGAACGTTTTTAGTCTCTCCATCTACCGATACGACAACCGTCTCGATTGCCTTATCGTTCATTTTATCCATAAGATGACCATCAAAATCATATGTTGCTTTCTGCCCTAACGATTCATCTGTATCATCTGGTGAGATAGTGGAAAACTTAACACTATCAAGAAGAATGGAACGAATATCCCTTCTCTCTCGACCTGTAAGCCAAGCCTTTAACACTACTTTTATATTTTTTACTGGTGTTGTAATTTCAACTGTTTCTCTTTCCATACTTTTTAACTAATTAAATTAATAAGACGCAATTTGATTAATGAGATAACAATCATTAACTACATTATCATTTCCACCCGCATCGTATAAAGCTGTAAAATTAAGCGACTGAGTAACTACGTCATCAAATGCAAAGTCTGGGTCAAATTGGTCGAATGCTACCTTACTTAAATCAACTCTAAATTGATAATACGCTGTAGCAGAACCAGCTAGGTCATCGTGAATAAGGTCAACTCTAAGAGCCTTATAATCACCATTCTTAACATAATTAAGCCATGTTCGGTCTTCGTAATTGAGTGTCAATTCACCAGTTACATTAAACCTCTTATTCACAATATCAATCGGCTGAACAGTTGAGAGAACTGATTGTACTTCGGCATTCTTCTCAAATCTGAGAGTAAGACTCTTAAGGTCAATACCAGAAGCGGTATCAAGCCCAGATGTATCACTTGCAAGCTTAAATGTCAGATGTCTACCAATCCACTTCTTTGTACTTCCATATGTAGCTGTATGAGCACCAGTTTCCTGACTACCCTTAGACATAAATGTCGCACGAGCAATGACAATTGAGTTTGGTTCAAAGGTTACTTCGAACGTATCAATCATTCCTAACTCAAACTGGAGATTACCAATAGGGTCAGTTGTTGTAATAGTTATTGAATCGTGCTGATTATCATTCTGCAATGTATACGTATGTTTATATCCACTCGTATCTATTATTGCAGAGTTTACTGTGCCGAATACAGATTTTAGGATTGCTCCTAGAGACTGGTCATCAAGCTCAAACTCAATTTCACCTTCTCCGTGAATGAGAGTATTTGGAGCTTGGTCGCCTCCCCAAATTCCACCAAATCCCGCTTCACTTAATGCTCTTTCTGGAACATCAGTAAATGAGAATGAGGTAGCATTTACCCAATATGAAGGCGCAACACCAACTCCACGAGATGCCTCGTTTGCGATACCTACGCCTATTCTTCTTCCTATCCAAAGGGTCATAATATTGATAGTTATTAAATTTAATAAGACACCCTATCAATACATATTCACCACATTTTAACTTATTTTTGTTACATCTACATGAACCCGACACCTAATGATTACTTCTGCAACACGATACTCACTTTCTGCTCCTGCGTACCCCCATTGAGATGGTAGTGCGAATACATTAATCATAGTATACCCCAACGGTGTAGACAAGCCAGAAAAAATATAATCTTTATCGAAATCATCAAGCACTGAATCAACTAACTCTCGTAACACTCTATCTGCTTCGCCAGAAGAATTTCCAGAACGTGAATTTCTATCAACAAATAATTTAATATTAAAACCATACATCCGTTCATTATGTCGTACAGTAGTATAATCTGATTCATTACCAGATGGACTAATAACAGCAACGGGTTCTCCTTTAAACTGTTCCGCTTCATACTTATATACTTCTTGTATAAGTGTATTTGCATGTAAAATATCGTAAATTTTGTCAATTAATGTACCAAACATATTAACCCGTCTTAATGCTATTAATAATTTTAGTGATAGTATTTCTAAATATCATTTGTACTGGCTCTTTTATTCTATCAAAAGCTTTTTCAACAAAAGGGTTTGCCTTAATACCAGGATGTCGAACTCTTCTGACTGGATATGGAGCACCTTGCCAGTATAACGCTTTTTTATTCGTAGGAGTGATTTCATATGGACTTGTTCCTTGATGTACCCACCATGCGTATGGGGTGATATTCAAGTTGGGTCCCAACTCACCTCTCAATCCAGCACTTCTTGAATAAATATTTCGGCTTAATTTACCACTCTTTACTGGCGCTTCATCTCTTAAAATGGGTCGTGCGATATTTACAGATGTTTTGATTGCCTTTGAAAGCTCATTAAATACAGTCTCAGGAGCACTACTGATGGCATTTTGTAGTTTCTCTAAATTCTTAATCTGTATACTATATATTGCCATATTAATCTTGTGTTTTCTGAACAAAAACAGTCAAGTAATCAATACTTCCATATGTTCTCCTACTTACCCCATCTGAAACTACAGTATAATAGTTTCCTTCTTCGTCTCGAAGTCTATCACCTTGACGTAAGTTTGTACTTCCATCACAATAAATCCTAAACTGTTTTCCAAACACCCCCTCCCTAATCTCAGAACTTGAATCAGAAGTTGGTTGTATATGCATCATTTCAGAGGTAACAGTAGTGAATGCCATCTTATCACCAGAAGTCGCAACTTTTCTGGCAATCATAACCCTATTTGTCATTAAATGAGTTAATTTCATAGCTCTCGAATCTTATACCTATCCAATATTTCAAATACTCCCATAGACTCAGAAATCATATCTATATCCTTAAAGGTTACTGAATAATCACCAAGACTTTCAGATTGAACGCTCCCACCTTTTAATCCTTTTTCAATAATCCCAGCAAGAAGCATAGTTGCGGCTAATTCAATATCTTTTGGAGGAGAAGACATATTCCAATCACCTGTAATTTTTACTCTACGAGTACCAAACCCCCAAGAACCAATCTGTGCTCCACTTACGAGTATGAGTCGATATTTAGGAAATGAATTATAAGGATATACCAAATAATCACTACTCTTCCCTTCGGAAAGTGAATACATTGTATTATCATTTTCTGGATTGAGGATAACAACACTGCTTAGAGACGAAAAGTTATCTATGTCAAGTTCTGTACCAGGAACACCATTAAAATATCTTACCTCTGACGCTAATTCAGCAAAATTTTTATTAGTATAATTGTTAATGAAAGTATCTACCGCCTCCGCCCAAGCACTAATACGACTAGAGAAAGAGGAATCAATATCTATGGCTAAATAATCTTCTACTTTTGATTCATCTGTGTATGACATGTGTTTATAATACTACTAATAATTTACAATGAATAGTGCCCGCCCTTCTTACGATATATACGTGCCTTAGGTGAATATACGTCTGGTTTTTTATGGTATATATCCTTAAGTGTATAAATATCTGGTTTTCGATGATATGGATTTACAAAGGGACCCAGAACGTAAGCATCATCAGTAACGGTTACTCCATCACTTACAAATATATTTCCAAGTGGTGACGATATATTAATATCATCATTTATAGAAATATCACTTATTACAATTAGATTTAATGTTTCAAGTGAAAATATTTCAACATACTCACTAAGTGTTATGTTCTCAGAAATATCTATCGTAGATATACTTGCTACTGATTGAATTAATTCAGAGATAACTGAATCTGAATACACATTAATTTCCAATGTCTTGCCAGAAGTAGTAATAACTACATTCTCAGACGGTACAATTGCATCCGTAACTGAAATGTCTCCAAGGGAAGAAACAGTTTCAACACTCTCAGTAACTTGAATACTGTCAAATACAGACAATGATATATCTGCGTATATGTGGAAACTTATGTCCTCATCTATACCAATAGAATCTGGAATGAATATATTAGATATGTCAGTAGCACTTTCAATATTTTCAGTAATTGATACATCATCAGAAATTGTTATAACTATTTCACCAATATCATTAAGAACTTGTTCTGTAATTATTACTGAATCAGAAACAAAGATTGAGATAGTTGTGTTTTGGCTACTTATCTCTTCAATATTTACCTCGTCATAAACCGATATATTAGGAAGGGAAGTAATACTTTCAACACCTTCTGAGGTAGAAATGACATCAAATACATTAATAAATGATGCCCCTGAAGCCTCTACAATCTCTTCCACTGCGATTTGCTCCGAAAGTGATATATTGAGTTGCAAAGGCTCTATAACTACACCCTCACTCAATCCCACGTCATCATATATCCCTATATCACCAAGCTCTGTATTCTCTATTGAGGCTACTTCAATTAACGATATTTCATCAATAACAAATATTTCAGCACCACCAGTAAGATTTGCTGAATCTGTAACCGAGATAGTATCGAACACATAAAGACCGCCAAGGTCTTCATTTGTAATAACAGAAGATTCTGTAATAGATATACTTTCTGAGACTGAAATATTCTTTTCAAACGAAACAAAAACGCTCTCATTAATAGATATTGTGTCAAAAACACTCACTCCACCAAGATTTGTATTTTCAACTATCGGAACTTCATTAAGTGAAACCGTGTCATGAACAAAAATATAGTTATCCAAACTAACTTGTACTGATTCATCTATACTTACTGGGTCATAGACAGATATATTGCCTAGTTCTGGAATAGTTATTACTGATTCTGATATTAAGAAGGCATCATTAATACTGATACCGCCTAACTCAGTATTTTGAACAACTATAGATTCACTAACCGTAATTGATTCGAAAGTGGAAATATGAATACTTCCTTCAAGCTCAATTATATCGACAGAAGTAACCTCATCGTATACAGATATCCCACCAAGATTTTCATTGATTATTTCAACACTTTCAGTAATTGATACGTCTTCTATAATCCCTATACTATATTCAGAAGTAATTACTACTGACTCAACAATATTTACCGTATCTACAATTGATGTCGTAAGTGACGTATTAGACACTACGGGACTATCGGTAATTTCAACCAAATCAGATACCTCAATTTGATTCTCACTAGCAGTAAGAATATTTTCTGTAACGGTAATATCCTCAGAAATAGTAATAGCAAGGTCACTTAATTGAATAGTGACTGTTTCAAGAATAAAGATTAATTCTGGCGGATATCCAAGAAATTCAGATACAGTAATAGACTCATTTACACTAATGGATAGGTCTTGAGGAATTGTATCTTCTGCCGCTAGTTGTGAGCCTATTATTTGTGAACCGTACATATCTGTTTATTTAATACACTTCATCAATACTTTTTCAGTAATTAAAATGCTGAAAAATCAACTAATGTTATCGTTTTTGTAGAACCACCTGCGGTTACTTTAATCATCACATCTCCATCATCCCCTGCTCCAGTTCCGTCAGACATCCACATAACCGCACACCCCTCATCTGGGTCTGATGGGTCTGCTGAAAGTTCTCTGAGTGCTATAGCCCCACCAACATCAAAGGTATAGTCTGGGCTTGATTGATTTATCCCAACTCTATTATTTGCCCCATCTACATAAAGCATATGAGTATTATCAACTGACTCAACTCTAAAGTTCCTACTTTCTCCTTGTTCATTAAACACAACCAAATCACCCGTTTGAGCAGGTCTTGAGTCTATAAGGTTATGAGTATCGCCATTTGCCCCATCTCTAAACTGCCATGTACCAATTGCTTGGACAATATCATTATTATTCTCCATAATCATTTTATATTTCTGTGAGCCAGAAAAATCACCATTAGCCCATACTGAGAAATATGCGTGAGCACCCGCAAACTCAAAGTCGGTTGCGCCTCCGAAGCGTGTTCTAAACCCTTTTGTTGGAGTGGTATTATCTTCAACCATCATTCCACCAACAATATGTAGTTCAGCGTCTTGTGTCCCGCCTGTATTTACACCAAAACGACCATTGTTGTCGAAAAAATATTTACCTGTTCCAGCCACCGCTACTGCTACTTGGTCATTACTTGGAAAGTAAATACCAGTATCTAAATCTCCCTCATGTGAGAATGTTGGGGCTGATGCACTTCCGCTTGGTGCGATTAACTGGTCATTAACGGTTACTCCTTCTTGAAATTCATCTGCTACTCCTTTATTTGCCAACCAGGTATTATTGTTAAAAGCATTATCTTCAACAATAGAGGTTCCAACGCTACCATTAATGACAAACTGATTCCCTACAATCATATTCTCGCCAGTCCCACCATCTCTAAGTAGAGAACGAGTAAGACCTGCTGTTGAATGCGATTCAAAAACATTCCCCACAATGACATTTTCACCAGACGTAGAAAGTAGATATATAGAAGAGGTAGTGTTTGCTGTTGTCCCTTCACCAGTAAGGAATACCAAGTTTGAAGTAATTCTATGTTTTGTTCCATTTAGAATAACTGCCTCACCATTAACTCCATCAAAAGTACAGTTATTAATCGTATCTCTATCTAAATCAATATATATAGCATCCTTACCACCGACAAATACACACGAATCAATCGTATTTCCACCAGATTGGTCATATATATGATATGCGTTAGAACCAGAACCACCGTTAGATTCGAAATCACACGCAATAATCATATTTTCATCACTTGCTTCAAATCTAATAGCACGACCTGAACCACTTGAATTATCACCTTCATCAAAGAGACAGCTAATCATCCTGTTATGATGTCCAAGAAAGCCACTAGAAATATGATGGAAATAAATCCCATCATTAAATGGTTCATTAATCCATAAATGGTCAAAGACAGACTGTATTGCCCCCTGTGCATAAATACCACCACCTGCGGTAGTTTGATTTGCCCCATTACACTCAATCTTAAAGTGCGCTAAATATGCCCATATTCCAACTGTTGACGAAGGAGGTGTGAAATCAATCACATAATCATCTAATGCATCTTCAGCATGTAATATAGTCCCCCAACCAGAACCGATAATTGATACATCTATATCAATATTTATTGTAGTAGATATATTAAATGTGCCTTCAGTTAGGAATACCGTACCTTTCCCTGCGGTTGAACTTGCAAAATCATCTATAGCAGATTGAATTTGTACATCATCATCAGTACCATCACAGACATAATCAGCAGATGCTTTTATTGCTGTTGGAGCAGTATTTGAAGCAACAACTACAGCACGACCTGTATGCATGTTTTCTATTGCCGACTTTAAATCATCGTATGTATTTTTTGTAATCGACATGATTGCCTTATATGTCTTTCCACCTGTATTATGATTCTTTGCTGTGTTACTACTTCCCTCACCGTTATAATCATTACCAGAAGCAGGTCTTTGTATAGTAAGAGCATCATCGGTTCGTGCGGTTACTCTTATTATTTCAACATCAGGGTCTTGGTGTGGAGCATTGTAGTCAGTTGAATTATATACAACCAAGTTATACTGCTCACTTGTGCCAAGAAGTTTCGCACCATCACCAGAAACAAGAGAAACAGAAGTATCTGTGTCATCAAACCCTGTATCAAACTCAACCTCAACAAAATTTTTAACATTATCCATAATAGTATTTTTTTAACTCGTAATTCGTATACCCCACACTAAATGGTCATTCATATTTATTAATGTAATACCCTCTGTTTCTAATTCTGTACTTATATCTTCAGAAATAGTAATAGAACTATATACATTTATTGCGCCTAATTCGGTATTTGTTATATCAATACTTTCTGTGTTTGATACAATATCAATAACACTAATTCCACCTAATTCAGTGTTCGTAATTGATACATTTTCAGCAATAGTAACATCATCTGAAATTTCTATACCCCCAAGTAAATTGCTTACTTCAATATTCTCAGAAATACCTATCGTATCAAAAGTATTTATACCGCCAATTTCACTAGATGAAGATATTAATTCGGTAATTGAAATAGTATCTATAACATTAATACTACCCAGTTCATTAGTTATAGATATGTCTTCTATGGCGGACACAGTATCAAAAACTGATACATTAAATATATCTATAAAGGCATCAATGCTCTCTGTAATAGAAATATTATCTGAAATGGAAATCTCTGGATGTAATACTGATTCAAGTTCTACTTCAAGGCTTTCCCAAATAAAAACGGGGTCTGCTCCTGGTCCAGTATCACCAATAGCATCCTCGATAGAAACACTTTCAAAAGTATTTATATTAAATTCATTTGAAATATGTACATCTTCTACGATAGATACATCCTCACCAACATTTATATTTTTGTCGCCCCTATTAATTTCTACAATAGAATCAACTATTCCGAGATTTTCATTGACACTAATTAGCCTATCAATTGCCATTACAACTGATTCACTAATAGTTCTAGTATCAATAACACTGATTACCCCATCCCTTTTAATAGTTCTATTTTCAACAACTGAAATTTGTTCCGATACATTGATATTTTTTGTATCAATAAAGAATCCAGTTGATTCTGTGATAGTAATATCGTCAGTAATGTTTACATACGAATTACCCGCAACATTAATTGCAATTATATTTTGGAAATATTCAGCATCTTCGAAAGCATAATTTTCTGTCCACCCTAGATTATATGTTCCGGCATTTTGTACTCCTTCCTGTGAGGCAAATAGAAAGTCTGCGGAGTTTATCTGAACTTTATGTTCAAGAGTCTGTCCTGCATTGACTGAGTAATTAGACAGGGCAACAAGAGATACTTCAATTGCGCTAAATTCCATTATATAACAACCATCATTTGTTGTGATAATATCATTTCCATAACTTCCCGTTCCGAGATATGGTTCATATGCATTAAATGGAAACACTTGGTCTACGTTTGAGAAATCAAAAGATACTGCACCAGAATTTGCTACAGACCCGTTAAATGTTATTGATATCTCATGCGTTCCTGTATCTGGTGCAACAAGATAATATGTATATAATCCAGTTCTATCCTGACTATCAAGTAAATAAGTCATCGCCACCCCATTAAATGTCATCGAGGTGATTAAACGCGCCGTTCTATCTGAAATGACACTAACAATAAGAATTCGGTTATTCTCTGAAGAGACTGTATGATTAAAAGCTAGAGTACTACTTGCACTTGCCGAACCACTTCCTTTGTTGTGTAATGTAACCGACATATTATTGAATTATTACAACACCAGGACTCGGTATCGTCTCATTTGAATATAAAATATCGGAAATTAAAGTCACATTAATATCCTCACTAATTGTAGGTGCTTCATTAACGGAAATATCTGATTCAATTGTTGTAGTAAATGTCCATGCACTTGTGTCAATCAAAGTCCAACAAGATACAATAGTCTGACCACTATACGAACGTTGCATCGTAACGGTAGTAGCATCGGTTAAACCACATGTCGTAGTTCCTCTTGGATGTGCCTTAC
>Ga0265293_10013036_pt1 | contig 10885 bp, 31 predicted proteins | sample Munlanlewell138R_FD_192505 | JGI IMG/M metagenome (GOLD analysis project Ga0265293, IMG submission 192505) | Leachate microbial communities from a municipal landfill in Southern Ontario, Canada - Leachate well 138R | ecosystem: Engineered > Solid waste > Landfill > Unclassified | place: Canada... | reverse complement strand
CAGCCTCAAGTTTATTTTTTATTAACTTAATTGTTTTTTTTGTATAATCAATTGATTCTCTTGAAACTGTTACACCAATATCACCAACAGATAATTTTATTGCAACTGGAATTTGATATTCCCATTTAGAAACATGGATTGCGTTATAATCAATTGGATATGCAACATTACCTAATGAGATATGAATGAAATCATCATACTCATTACCACGATATTTAAAATTTTCACCATCAACAATTTTATATGTGTTTAGATTATTATCATAATCTTCAAAACCATCAAAAACAATATTATCAAAATAATATAATTGTTTTTTAAATTCTCTAATAAAAGTATGAATATCTTCACTTAAAACTGGAATTTTTATTTCAGTTCCATTATGTTCCATTGTTGGTTTGACATAAAGTTTAGTTACAATTGGTTTATCTTTTCCTTCATATACATAATATCCATGTTCATAATTATCGTGTTTTGTTATAATATGATATGAATTATCATAATCATCATTACCCTCACCTGTTGACCTTTTATAAGAGAGGATTGATTTACCCCCAACACCCCAACCTCCGATTTGGTTATTGTTTGTTGTTTTGGTTGAACTTAAAAAGGAACAATAAACTTTAATTCTTTCAAACGACATACCAACACCATTGTCAATAAATGATATATAACATTCATCATTTTCTTTGGTTAAACGAATAACAACAGGTTCGTCAACCCCTGCTTCAATATGGGAATCAATAGAATTGCTTGTAACTTCCCTTACAATACTACCAATTGGATTAGAATAAATATTATTAATAAACATTTGAAATTGAATCTTTAAAGAATCTTTATCAAATGTCATTTCAATATCATTCTCAACATCGGTTGTTTTTTCAATTTCTAAGTTTTGTTTTTTAAAATCAATAATCATTTTTTAGAGTTTTTAATTTGTAAATTTGTTTATCAATATTTTATACGTTATAAAATAAAAAGAGTTTCATTTTTCATATAAAATAACTCTAACTTTAAGTTTTAACTCTTTTGCAATGTCTATCATATTTTGAGTACCCACACTCACCCCATCCCAAAAAGCAATTAAAGCATCTGCATATTCAGCCATTTGTCGATTTCGTATAAAACCTGCTGCCTTTCCCAATAAATCCCATTCGGGAACAAAAAATTTAATTGGATAATTATTTTCAATTGCATATCTTTCACCGAGTAGGTCTGCGCCACGTGCCGTACCACTAACAATTTCAATATTGTTTTGATTAGATAGAAAAATATCGCATTTTTTCTTTAATAGAGGGTAATCATTAAAATTTCTACTACCAGCAATAATTACCTTCATGTTATATTTTTAATAGTGGGTTTTTTTGTTTTAAATCTTCGATTTTTCTTAAAACATCCTCTGTTTTTAAATTTTTCACAAAAAAATCATCATCAGAAAATAAAAATAATTTTAAATCATATTTCTCCAATGCTTCATTAATTAATTCCTTTAATTTAAAGAGATTTAATAATTGGGTAGGAATAATATCTAAATTACTATTGGTGATAAAAGCTGAATTTAAATCAAATAATCCAACAATTTTTAGTTTAAAAATAGGTTGTTTTTTATAACCCAATTTAAAAATTAAATGAATATTATTATTTTTTCCCTGACTTATTGGGGTTATGTAATATTTTTTTGATGTGTTCATTCTGAAGATATTTTAATATTGTTTACTAATAAGATTCCTAAAATTGTGTTTAATTCGTCGTTTTCTCCATATTTTAATTCAATGTAATTTTCATGTGAATTATATTTTGGATTATCAACAAACGTTTTTTTTGCAAATTTTTTTGATTTTTCATTATTAAAAATAATCCTAAAGGTGTTTTTTGTTTCCTCTTTAATTGTAACATCATATTCTCTTGTTTTGGTCATAACTGTTTTTTATAAAAAATTTTAATACCTCTAATTAAATTAAAATAAATTAATATAGAAATATATATAATTATTACACTTACCCAAACGATAATTAATCTAATTATTAAAAAAATAAATTCAAATATAAAGAAAAATATTAATTTAACGTTTTTCATTATTTATCAATATTGGAAAGTGATTTATTAATATTATTAATTAATTCTGAATTTTTTTTCACAAAATCAGAAAATTCATTTGTTCGGGAAAGTTTAATTAATAACTCAATAACGAAAATTCCCAACTCTTGATTTAATTGGTGTTTTTTTTCGATTAATGATATTAATTCTTTTTTTGTTTTATTTTTCATTTTATAAGTCTCTTTTTATTTTATCATATTTTTTTTCACATTTCTTTATTTTTTTTAATAACTTGTTATAGGTATCTTGTAATTTATTCATTTTTTTTACTTTATCTTCATATTCTGCAATTTCATCTTCGGTTGCATACTCAATTTTATGACCCTCAATTTCATAACCATCATGGTCGGTATGATAAAATAATGACACATAATTACTTCCTAATTCTTTCAATGTGTTTAATGCACTAATGAGTTTATCTATGTGTATTGGGGTATTCTTAATTTTTGAATTATTTTTAACAAACACCAATGATTTCCAAACATCATCTTCATCCTCATCATAATTGGGAATATAATTAATGCTTAATTCATAATTTTGTTCATCAAAATCATAATATTCGATTGATGTTGATTTTAAATAAGTATTTTTATATTTCATAATTAATTATTTTATAATTTATACAAATATACGAAAAATATTTGAATTAGTTTCAAAAAAATGGCACAAAAAAATAAATTTTTGTGCCATAAAACATGGTTGGGATTTTTCTGTTCCCACAGAAACCATGTAATCATCCTAATTTTTAATAATTGGCTGTTGCGCTATCGTCATAATTCCATTTTTGGAGAGCAAGTGAGCCATTTGATGTAGGGTATTCGTTCACCCCCTACACACCAACCATAAAAATTAGTTGATATATTTCTTTATACGATTAATCAATAAAAATGTTTTATTTTAGCAGACTATTTTCCTTTCGAATCCAAAATTTCTTTGGGTAAGTTCGTATTTAATATAGTTTCATTCTGTTCTTTTAGTTTTGTTATTTCTTTAACCAAAAGAACTTTGCCCGCAGGATGTTTAAGCAAATCCTCAATTGTATAATGTCTCCAAAAAACTATTTTATATGATTTTTTTGTTCCATAAACAATTCCCCTTTTCATATCTAAATTAAGTTTACGATTAAATTTTTTTCCTTCCCTTTTATCAATATAATCATAAACATAATTATCAATATAATGTTCCATCGTCATATTAATTGTGGTTTTTGGAGAATATTTAATTGGTGGAAGTGTTTTACAATATTCTTCGGCATCCATAAATAATTGGATTTGTTCGGGTGTTGCACTATAATGGTGTCTGTACTCAGTACACCCACCAGTACCATTGTTTTTACAAAAACCAACATTTATATTATTTACGTATATTTCACCATAAAAATTGTTGGTTTCTTCGCTTAACGCCTCTTTAAATTTTATTTTTTTTATTTCAATTTTCATGTTTTTTGTTTTATATTAATGTTATACGAAAAGAATAAAAAAATGTTTCTTATTTTTATGGTTTTAATTTATAAAATTTAAATGCCCTTTCAATAAGTTTTGCCCCATCTTTAGGAAATAAACCTTTATCATATACTCGATTTAACCATTTATCGAATTGTGTAGTACTAATAAGAATCCAATCTTCATTAAAATAATAAAAATCATCAGAAAACTCCTCAATAACCAATTCGTAGTATTCGTTAAATTCCCCATCATTATCAGGTGGTGAGGTTAAATATTTATCAAAATTTTTTCTCCAGTTCATTTAATTAAACATCATTTTTAAAATTCCAAAATTATTTGCTTTTTGTACTGACATCATCCCATTATCATCACAATAATTGCAAATTTTTTCTCTAAAAATTTTACTTCCACCACAACAAACACAAACTATTTTATGTTCATTTGATATTTTAATTGTACTCCGTTCTTCAATATTTGCAACATCGTTTAAATTTAATAGTCTATTCATTTTATTTTTCCCTTTTACTTATTATATTTATATGTAGTAAATCTACTAATACTGTTTTGAAACATTATTTAAAATAATGATTATATACAACATTTAGTTTTGTTAAAAAATCTGATGATTTTTCATTATTGTTATTAACAATATAATTATAATGTTCAATAATGATATCTTGAAAATCTTCTGCTGTTAAACCTTCATTATTTACATCATAAAACATATTTAATTTAAAAGCAATGTCTCGACATCTTTGATGATTTTTCCATGAATAAACGTAACAATCATATTTTATAAATTGATAATCATATGTTTCACGTTTTTCAATAATACCACCACACCAAGAACAAACATGTTCTTTTTTTGCTTTTCTTTTTGAATGTGTAATAATTTCAAGCATCTATTTACTATTTAATGTAAAATTTCTAATTTTCTTACCATCCCAATGATATGTTTTAATACCAAAAATCCATGCATATTTTAGGTATTCCTTTTCATTATCAATATAAAATAAATAATCGTTTTTTTTGGATAATTCGATTAATTTTTTTATTTTTTTTATTTTACCTTTATTTGCATAAATTTTATCAGGAATCGAATAACCTCTTTTTAAAAACCATTCATTTGAAACAGTTGGGTTACCAGAACAAACAAATGTTTTAACATTAAGTGTTTCTTTAAAATAATGATAAAGTATAATGAACCTGTCGTTGGTTAATACTCCATCAAAATCTAAAATAATTCCACCATTCAAATCATTATATAAAGTAATCATACGAGTAAAATCATCAGATTCGGTTTTAACAATTCTGTTAAATTTATTTTGATAATTTCTTGAAATTTTATGAACTCTCCTTAATTTATTTGTTAAAATTTCCATATATTGATAAATGTTTAAATTAAGGTAATCTAACATTTTTTCAATATCAATTGTTTTTCTAACAAATATTTCTGTTAATATATGTTTAATGTGAATTGTTTCTCTACGAACCATTAGTGTTTTACATAAACCATATTCTTCAATGAATTGTGGGATATTTGTTAAATATGTGCTTTCTTTATTCATAACTATTAATTAATTATTTATATTATACGTTTTTTACGTAAAATTGTTTCAATTTTTTTACCTTATAATATAAATCACTTCAAGAGCATTTTTTTCTTCATTGGGAAAATATTTTTCATGTGTTGATTTTGTTAAAATCAAATCACGTGCTTTTTTATATTTAAATTTCACATGTGTATAATTTTCTTTATTTCCAATTTTTTCATTCATTTGAATTTTTTTTAAAAAAACAAAAATAATTTAGTTAAAAAATTCTCACAATATTCCTATATTGTGATAAAAATGGTATTCTCCAACCAAAGTTATGTAATTATCAAAACAAAGAAATTTAATTGTTTCTTTTGGGTTATTAAAAATTTCCTCTTTTGTTAATAGCTTACTCATTTTATTTTTAATGTTTTAATCTATTAATTACATATATAAACAAGTTAGCGTCAAGCTTGCAAAACCTGAATTTTATTACAAGCTGTACACTCTATCCAATTGCTGTGTCTATGCGTAAATATCTGGTTGCCACATTTGCAAGCCAGACCGCTAACATCGGCTATACCCAATAATTTTAACTTAGCTTGGTGGTATTCTTCCATCATTTGCATAGCTTGTTTTGCTGTCATTGGGTCAATCTTATTTAAAAGATTATAGTTTTCTAAATTCTTATCATAAAATTCTTGTGCTTTCATTTTGCTTCTGTTTTATTTAATCGTTAAAATTACTGTGCATAGCCAAACCGTTATAATTCAGTTTGCTGATTTAAGCAATCACCATATTTAGCCTTGCACCTACCGTTTTCAAGTTCGTAAGGGCAGAAGCCTTTACCCTTCATTCCGCAAACCGAAATTATAACATTTTGTAAATTGCTGTTTTTAACTATTCTGTCTGCAATATTTCTGGCTTTCCAGTGTTTTATGTTACCATCGTTATCTGCGTAACTTTTAATTAAGTTTTCTACGTCATTAATTAATTCTTGTTCTTTCATTTTTGTATTTTTTTTAGTGTTTCAAATCCGTTAAAAACCGACAACTTACAAGTTGCCGTTAGCAACTATTGTTTGCTTAAAAATGTGTGTATAGTAACAGGAGCAATGAAACCAACGTTAGTCTCTTTTGCTAAATAATCAGCGAAAGCAAACAACAGTTCCCTTCGGTTGCTAACATCGGGTAATAAATCATTTTTATTTACTACCTTTTCCTGTTCGCATTCATTCCATACTTTTAATAATGCCTGTTGTACGCTTATGCTATCTGGATAAGCTGTTTCTTTTTGTATTTCTTCAATTCTCTTTGTATTCATATCTTTTAAATTTAGTTTTTCAATTCCGTAAATAAAAACGCTTCATACCCGAATCCCGTTATAGTAATAAAATTAAACTACCTGTATCTCTTTTAATAAACCTTTTAATTCATTTTGTAAATCAACTAATTCATTTATTTTAGTAGAGTTACATTCTTCAAAAGAATATCCACCATCATAAAAGTCTGTTTTTTCTTTATCGAGTTCCTTATTTATTGTGTTGATTTCCAAAATCACTTCACAAAATCTTTTAATGTTTTTATCTATCATAACCGTTTAATTTTATATACCTATAACAAAGAATATAAGTAATAACCGAGTTATACTATTTATTTAAGTTATTACTTTTTACAATCATTTATACGTAATTTTAAGTTTTTTGTTTCAAATTGGTTACTACTTATATTCTAAACCGTTAGAAGTAATGAAACTATTTCATAAACCCAGCATTAACTAAGTCATTAATTATCTCATTCGCTAAATCCGCATGATAATTCATTTTCTCTACTTCTGTTAAGTTATACATCTTTAAGCAGTTTATTACTATTTTACGAGCATCAATAGTTTCACTACTTCTAACATCAGATATATTCAATTCTGATGTGTGTTTTTCAAATGTTTTCATATTTTTGTTTTTCATATTGTTAATTTATTTTCTACTATATATTAAAATCAGAACTGAATATATCTGTGACCGTTAGGTACAATGCTAAGAAACACTACCTGCTAACTTATAAAATGTATTCACAATTTCCCTTTCATTTGGTTCTAAGTTCATAACTTTACCCGTTAATTCTTCATATTCACCTGAATCGTGGACTTCTGAATTGTGATACATTACCTTAGTATCTTTGTTTTTGACAATAATCTTTTGACCTGTGTTTTCGTCAATAAATTCAATTTTTAGTTTCATATTTCAAAATTTATGAAAAGCACTGCACCTAACAGCGTATATAGCTTATGGTGGTCTTTTCGGTTAATATTAAGTTTATTTCATTCTATTTACGTTTGTGGTCTGTGGTTTCTAATCCACCACAATCCATATACGCAAAACGTTATAAAACATTTCCCGACCCGCTACCAAAGAACTTCTGCGTTCCATTTTCAACAGCATCAAGAAAATAATCATAGTGGTCATAGCCGTGATAAAACCACTTTTTAAAGCATACAGGACATTCCCACATTGCAACCAAACCGATATTAGATTCATTGAATCCGTTTATGTTGTCAAAAATAGTTCCGTATTGTGGGTTTCGCACAAACTCGTGGTTGCACTCTAAGCACCTACTAACTGACTTGTTGTATCTTCCTACAAGTGGTCTTTTATATTTCAAATCTACATTTACTGCCATCGCTCAAAAACGTTTTATAACAAAGGCTATAAACAAAAAGCCTCTGTTTGGTTTGTACTTTTAATTATCTTTTGTAGTTCGGCTTTCAGTTCATAGCCAAACCGTTAGCATTTATTGCCTTGTGCTTTCTTCGTAATATAGTTCAATGCCCAATTTATACCATCTTTGTAGTGGTCTTGTACTCCATTCAAGTTTGTACTATATCCCGAAATTGATTTCTTTTCACGATATTTATTAAGTGCATTGGCAACTTCTTCTATTGTCGGCAACAAAATGCTAACATCGTTTATGTTGCATTGCTGCTCTTGTGGTTTATTCAAATCTTCTACTTTCATTTTACTTTATTTTTATATTTAACATTTGTGTTTCAATCACGCAACGACAACATACCTGTAACCGTTAGCGTTCATTTGCCAACGCACACTTACGCACAATCGGAACTACTTTATACATAAAAGTTGCACCTCCTTGTTGCTGTATAAAATCATAACATTCTTGCTCTGTCCCTTCAAAACATTCCTGTCCTTCGTCTGGTGTATAAACCAAATCCAATACTTGATGTGTTGCTTCCATTTTTATTTAAGTTTTGCACCGCCAACGCTCAAAAACGAAACGCTAACAAGCGGTATGGTTAATAAAATTTACTACTGTTCTACCTTAATCATATCATTCGAGAAGTAAGCACTCACTCTATCTTCTTTTCCATAAGGTTTGAAGTATAGTTGTCCATCTTCTTTCTTGTAAATTTCGTGTTCACCATCCATTTGAACATGTACAATATCACCTTCTTTTAATTCTACTTCAAACTTGTCAAAGCATTTTACATATTTGTTTTTCATAATCCGTAAATTTTATGCCCCATTTTTGGAACGATGATGTTCTGAATATGCTTTACAAACAATATAAGCAGCCCAAGTAAATGACATATAAACGAGTGAAAAATTATCATCTTTCAATCCTTCGTCAAAATGTGATGTGATTGTTAACCCCATTGCAATTACAGCAACACCAAACAATCCAAGAAATACGTTTTTAAAAATGTTCCAAATCATAATTTTAAAGATAAAACGGGGCATAACAACGGCTATAAAAAATAGCTGTTGCAGTGCTTGCCGTAAGGTTAATAATTCTATTTAAGTTCGTTTTCATTCGATAGTTAATTGTTTCAATTCCACTACTTTTCATAATCAAACCGTTAGCGGTAATGCTTTTTAGCAATCTCCGAAACGTGATGTTTTGCGTTATCAATTACCATTTCAGTAACTTTTTTTACTTCTTCTGTAAACAGCCTGTTAGCAGTAACTACCATTGAATCAAGCTTATTTAAAAGTTCGTCACGATAAGCACTACCGCTAACAGCAAATAAATCCAATAGCAAGCGTTCTGCTTCATTAGGGTCTATTTCCTGTTTATAAAGTTTTTCTGTTATTTCAACTATTTTCATATTCATATTGCTACTGTATTTATTTGCGAAACGTTATGCATCATTTTTATGAGACATAAACCAAGCTGCGAACATTCCCATAAGATAATAACCTATATTGTCCTGCCATCCTAAAAAAGAATCTCCTACCCATGCTGTTAATGCTATCGCCAACCCAATTGCATTTATAATTGTGAAACGATTAAAAAAACGATACATAACACCACCTTTACCCAATTGGGCAGTTTCTTGTTTATTTATATTTTCGTGTTCCATCTTTACTTTATTTTAATTTGATAATTTTGTATTTCAAATTGCCCAACAGGTCATAGCTGCAAACCGTTAGGCTTCATTGCCCCTTGACAATCTCGAACCCTGCATCTTTTAAATAGAGCAAAATACCATCGGTTATATTACTGCATTGGTCTGTTGTAAAAGCATTCGTTGCATATAAAGCATTCTGTATAGGCTCACTAACATCTTCATCAGGCAACGAAGTCCGTGCATTTTTCAACGCCTGTGTTATCCAATAACGTACCATTCCGCTTTTATTTGGAGTGCCGAAAAACTCCCTTGATATTTTTTCAAGTGATTCTATTTCCTTTTCAGTAAGCGATAAATTAAGCACTTTTGTTTTTTCTTTGCTCATAATCTATTTATTTATAAATACCTTTACTTTACGTCTTAAAAGGGTAGGTGAAATATGTTCACAAACATAATAGCTTCTTGTTCTGCTCGGATAATTAATAATTGTTAAGCAATCATCTAAGTCTTTTTCAAATTGTTCTTTGCTCAAATAAACATCTTTTAAAGTTTCCATCATTCTATATTTTTAATGAATAATTAATTTGCTCTACAAATATACTAATTATTTACTAATTACCAAATAAATATTAAAGAAATTTCAAAAATAATTACCGTGCAGTTGCTAACACGTTAGCAAACATTTATGGAATGTCGATTAACAAAACTCATAAAATCACCACAATCAATTTTAAATTCTGCACCATTTTCTAACTTAAAGTAACTTACATCCCAATTATTACTTCTATCGAAATAAAATATTTCGTTTTGTTTTATTGTATAATAACACCCTTTCCAAGATAAGTTCTCTCTCATATCTTCGGGTATTTTACCTACGTCTGTATGTTCAATTTTGGTATTGCCATACATTTTTTTATCAATAAAAACTTTAACTTCTTTTGTTGCTTGTAATTTCATGTTGAATAACGTTTGCTAATAAGGCACATATGCAATACCTTATTATGGTTTATACTAAATTTTAAAGTTTCTACTTCGGGTACTGCATATATACCCAATCGTTAGCAAACATTTAGAATATCAATCAAATCTTCTAAGCTGCAATCAGCGAACAAAGAATAATGCTGTCCGTTTTTATCTAAGAATGTAAGTCTGTCGTTTACAATCGTTAGTTCTGTATAGTCATATACATTTACATTGATTGATTTTTCGTCAATGTGTTTTGAAGTCTGCTTACTGCTTTCTACTTTATCTCGCAGTTCACGCATTATTCTTTGTTCTAAATCTCGGTATTGTTTTTTAAAGTTTTCCATAATAAAAATGTTTGCTAATAAGGCACATATGCAATACCCTATTAAGGTTTATACTAAATTTTAAAGTTTCTAATATACCCAACCGTTAGCGTGCATTACCACGCTCTTTATTTAAGTGCCATTCAATATAATCACCACA
>Ga0265293_10013035_pt1 | contig 10885 bp, 9 predicted proteins | sample Munlanlewell138R_FD_192505 | JGI IMG/M metagenome (GOLD analysis project Ga0265293, IMG submission 192505) | Leachate microbial communities from a municipal landfill in Southern Ontario, Canada - Leachate well 138R | ecosystem: Engineered > Solid waste > Landfill > Unclassified | place: Canada... | reverse complement strand
CTTCGGCCTGATCCTGCGCGCCATCCGCGACAACCCGCTGCGCGCCGTCGCACTGGGGCACAACACGAAGGGCTACAAGCTCGCCATCTTCGTCATCGCGGCGATGTATGCCGGTTTCGCCGGCGGGCTGCTGGGCATGATGCAGGGCTTCATGCCGCCCGATGCCTTCATGTTCCACACGTCGGCCGAGATCGTCATGCAGACCGCCATCGGCGGCGCCGGAACACTGTTCGGCCCACTGCTTGGTGCCGCCACCTGGCTGTATCTGAGTGATCTGTTCCAGGTCACCTTCAAGCTCGGCCCGACGTGGAAACTGATTCTGGGCATCGTTTTCGTCCTGCTCGTCATCTTCCTGCGTCACGGACTCGTCGGTGCGCTCACCGATCTGTTCCATCTCGGCCGCCCGGGCCGCAAGATCGAACAGACGGCGCAGGCGGGCATTCCGGCCAGCCGGCCGGCCACCGCCGCCGCGGACCGGATCCAGGCAGCCAGTTCCATGACCGCCGTGCGTGAACAGAAGAAGGGAACGATTCTCGAGGCAACCGGGCTGAGCAAACACTACGGCGGCCTGATCGCGAACCGCGACATCGATTTCCGGGTCGAATACGGCGAGATCCGCGGCATCATCGGCCCCAACGGCGCCGGCAAGAGCACCTTCTTCAAGATGCTCACCTGCGAAGTCGAACCGACGGCCGGAAAGATCGTCTTCGAAGGTCGCGACATCACCGACCTGGGCGTGGCCGACGCCTGTCAGCTCGGGCTGACCAAGAGCTACCAGATCAACCAGCTGTTCGAGCGCCTGACGGTGCGCCAGAACCTCCAGATTTCGACACTGGCCGAAATCCGCGGCAAGCTCAAGCTCGACTTCCTCCGGAGCATGCAGAACGTACCCGGCCTCACCCGGAAAGTGGAAGAAACGGCTGCACTGGTGCACCTGACCCACCGCCTCGACGCCCCGGTTTCGGAACTCGCCTACGGGGAAAAACGGCGGCTGGAAATCGGTCTGGCACTGGCCTCGTCGCCGTCGCTGCTGCTGCTCGACGAGCCGCTGGCCGGCATGAGTCACGAAGAGCGCGTCGAAACCGTGAGCCTGCTCAAGTCGATTGCCCAGGGCCGCACGCTGGTCGTCATCGATCACGACATGGATTCGCTGTTCGAACTGGTCGAACGCATCACGGTGCTGCAGGAGGGTCGCCTGCTGTTCGAAGGCACGCCGGAGGAAATCAAGAACAACCCGAAGGTCCAGGAAGCCTATCTGGGCGGCATGCAGGAGGAAATGGCGTGAGCCTGCTCGAAGTCAAGGACCTGAACAGCTACTATGGCGACAGCCATATTCTCTTCGACGTCTCCATGCGTGTGGAGAAAAACGAAGTCGTCGCCCTGCTCGGGCGCAACGGCGCCGGCAAATCAACCACACTGAAGAGCCTGATGGGGGTCGTGACCCCGCGTGACGGCCATGTCATCCTCGACGGCACCGAACTGGTCGGCCGGAAACCGCATCACATCGCGCGTGCCGGCATGCAACTGGTGCACGAGGAACGGCGCATCTTCGGCAGCCTGAACGTCGAGGAAAACATCGTTCTCGCCGGTCTGACCGCCGAGAACCGCTGGCCGATCGAGCGCATCTATGAAATGTTCCCGCGCCTGCTGGAACGGCGCACGAGCCGCGGCACCGACCTGTCCGGCGGCGAACAGCAGATGCTCGCCATCGCACGCGCCCTCGTGCGCGACCCGAAGATCGTCCTGCTCGACGAACCGTTCGAAGGCCTGGCGCCGATCATCGTGCGCGACCTGGTCACCGCCTGCCACAACCTCGCCGAAGCCGGCCAGACGATCATTCTGGTCGAACAGAACCTGGCCGCGGCACTGAAACTCGCCGACCGGGTCTACATCATCAACAACGGCTACATCGTCCACGAAGGAACGTCAGCCGATCTGAAGAAGCAGCCGGAGATCCTGCAGCGGTATCTGGGGGTGTAGGGCGAGACGGCGACGGCGGAACCTGACCTGGAACCTGACCGTTAACCCCGCGCCGTCTCGACCAGCACCGCGCTCACCTCGGCGAAGCTCTCCAGAGCCGCCTGCAGGTTGTCCACGATCTCGGCTGCAAGCTCGTCCGGCGGCGGCAAATTGTCGAGATCCTGCAGGCTATCGTCGCGCAGCCAGAAGAGGTCGAGGTTCAGTTTGTCGCGTGCGAGCAGTTCGTCGATGCGGAAGCGTTTGAAGCGTTCGGTCTCCTCGCGCTGCTGCCAGCATGCGACGAAGTCGTCCAGGTCGCCGTGCACCAGTGGTCGGGTCTTCAAGGTCTTGTGCACATTGGTGCGGTAGTCATACACCCATAGCGCCTCGGTATGCGGTTTGCCGTCGGCGCGCGGCGGGCGCTTGTCAAAGAAGAGCACGTTGGCCTTCACCCCCGGGCTGTACCAGATGCCGGTGGGCAGGCGCAGCAGGGTGTGGAAGTTGAACTGCGTGAGCAGGCGTCTGCGGATGCCCTCGCCCGCGCGCCCGGCTTCGAACAGCACGTTGTCCGGCATCACCACCCCGGCGCGGCCGTGGCTCTCCAGGATGGTCATGATGTGCTGCAGGAAGTTCAGCTGCTTGTTGGAGGTGGTGAAGCTGAAGTCCTCGCGCTCGTAGTTTTCGCGCTCGGTGCTCACGCTGCCGTCGGCGCCCACCACCTGGTAGCTGGATTTCTTGCCAAAAGGCGGGTTGGTCAGCACCACATCGAAGCGGCGTCCGCCATCGCTGGCCAGCGCGTCGCCCTGCGTCACCGGGCTCTCGCCGTTGCCCATGCCGTGCAGATAAAGGTTCATCGCGCACAGGCGCACCACCTCGTCCACGATGTCGGTGCCGGCCAGCCCGTCGCGGATCAGCCGGCGCTGCTGTGCGCGATCCTGGCTCTGGCCCTTCATGTGATCGAAGGCTGCCAGCAGGAAGCCGCCCGTGCCGCAGGCCGGATCGCACACGGTCTCGGTGATGCGCGGATCCACGCAGCGCACCATGGCCTCGATCACCGGCCGCGGCGTGAAGTACTGCCCCGCGCCGGACTTCACCTCGGATGCGTTGCGCTCGAGCAGCCCTTCGTAGATCTCGCCCTTCACGTCCACGTCGAGGCCGATCCACGGCCCTTCGGAGTCGATCAGGCTGACCACGCGCTTGAGCTTGGCCGGGTCGCTGAGCTTGTTCTGCGACTTGCGGAAAATGGTGCCGATCAGGCCCGACTCGCTGGCAAGCTGCTCCAGCGTGTGGCGGTACTGGAGTTCCAGCGCATCGCCATCCAGCGCAACCAGCCGGGGCCAGCTCCACTGCTCCGGAATGCCGGATTTCTCGCCCAGCAGTTCCACCCGCTCGGCGTCCATCTTCAGGAACAGCAGATAGGTGATCTGCTCGATGTAGTCGCCATAGGAGATGCCCTGGTCGCGCAGCACGTGCGCGTAGTTCCAGACCTTGGCAACCAGCTGTTCGTTGCTCATCGATGACTACCTGTAGACATCACGCCGATGGCCGATGCGGACGACCAGCACAACCAGCGTCTTGTCCTGAACATCCGCGACCAGTCGATAGTCGCCTACGCGATAACGCCAGTAGTTGCCGAGCTGGCTGCCCGTCAAGGACTTGCCCAGCTGTCGCGGATCATCGGCAGTGGCAAGCCGTTCGTGCAGAAATCGGAGGATACGCCTGACAACGGCCGTATCCAGCCGGCTCAGCGCCTTTTCTGCCCCGCCGGATAATTCAATCTTCCAGCCCATGCTGGCGCATCACTTCCTCGAGCGAATAGGTGGGTGACGCTCCGTCGCGCACGCGCTGCAGCTCAAGATCTGCAAGATAGATGTCCTCCAGATCCTCCAGATGCGTCTCGATAGCCTGGCGGGCGTAGAACGTTTTCGTACGGCCGGTGCGTCTGGCCAGATCGGCAAGACGTTTTTCCAGCTCCTCGGGCAGGCGGATGGCAAGCATGGCAAAGCTCCGGACGGGTTGCTATACAAGTATAGCAGTCAGCTACAGTGCCTTGTACAGAGCCTCCCGAAACCGGATATGGACCGGGCGCGGGCGATGATGACCGGTGCGCGAGTCACAAAGCATGCGTCGTCGCCAGCTTCCTCGAGCACTACCTCCAGGTATGCGGCAATGTCCGCCTCGCTCCTCAGATATTCGGCGGTGTCATGGGGCTGCTGTCGATGTGGTCGAGGAGGGTCGAGATCTTCATGTCACGGCATTTCCTTCGTGGTCTTGCGAGGCTTGGCCGATACGCACGTCATGACCATTCAGGAGCCGATGGCAGGAAATATCGAGCCAATCCACACTTACGCAACTCATTGACATCCATGATGTTTTATACGAATACATAGCCCATAACGGACATTCATTACGGACAACACTGCAGATATCAAGACAAATGTCCGTTATCTGCCGGCCAGTACCGGCGCCCACGCTTCTCTCCTTCGAAACGCGCCTCCCCTTGCTCCCGCAGCGCTCCAAGCGCCCGGCGCCCGACGGATGGTGCGCAAACCCAGAGGTCCGCAACTGTCGCACCAGCGCCGAGATGCGTGCCTTTTCCAGTTCGGGTCGCCCTGCCGCGCGCATCATCTCCCAGGGGACCTGCGGCCGATCGGTGAGGAGCCGCATCACCTCATTCCCGACCACGGGATTGCAAGCGTCGCCGACGCGAATGTAGTAACGCCCATCCACGGTGGATGCGATCCCCGTGGAGCGCAGGATGCGCAAGGCCACGTACTCGCCGCCGTTCTCGGCGCGCACCAGCTCCGGCGCAATCTGCACGTTGACCGTCAGCTCGCCAAGCCGCTTGCGCAGTCGATCCAGCAGTTCGGGTTCGATCTTCTGATCGGGCGGCGGCTCATTCGCGCCATCCTCGATGCCGATATCCAGAGTTGCCCCGTTCGCATTGGCGAAGCAGACGCAGTCCTTGGCCAGCTCCGTCCAGCCGGCATCTCCGGTCTTGAGAACCCGCAGCGACTTCCGATCCCGGGTCTGGGTTTCCTCGCTCATGCGTGTTCCTTGCGTGGCCTGCGCACCTCATCCGAGCCGCCAGCGCGCTCGGCACGGATACGGGCGAGCAGCGCGCTGGCGGATTCGTCGGCGAGATCCTGCGGCACCAACCTGCCGGCGAAGGCGTCCTTGAGGATGGATTGGCGCAGGGCCGCAGAGCGAGTGAGTTCGGATTCACACGCAAGGCCTGTACTCTCGGAATTCGAAAAACACTCGACGATGTGCTGGCTGATCTCGGCTGCTTCTGCAAGGCTTGGAACTGGAACGATGAGCGATTGCAGCTTACTAATGCTCAGCGTGTAGAGTCCGGAAGTCGACGAGGCGGCCTGCTCGATAGTCTGTCGCCCTTGCGGCGACTGGAACCACCAGAGCGCGAACTCGACCAAACCCTTTTCAATCATCCGGATCTTGATCAGGTGGTTCTGATGCACTGCCCCGGAGATTTCATCGTGCCAGATCGCCATGCGTCCGATCTGATCCTGACTACCGTTGCCCTCGACCACAAGAATGTCGTCGCGTTGGAGTTCCACGCGCGGAAGCTCTCTTTCAGATAGGCCGATCTCGTGCACGTCGTCCAATTCCAGGCGATTCTGGTAGACGTTGGCAACGCGGAGCATGGGGCGACGCAACGGAAGATCTTTACGCTTGCTGTTCTTCGTCAAGCCGCCGATCACCTCGGCAAGCTGATCGACTGTCGCCCATACCCATCCAGCCGGCAGTTCCGGCAAGCCTTCGATGCCGGGCGGCGCTGGTTCCCTGTACTTGCCGCGTCCCTGCCAGTTCTGACGACGGGCCTCGAGAATACGGGCTAACAGGTCGTGGCCGGATTCGAGGCGATGGGAGTTGCGGGCGCGCCAGTCTGCGGTGAGCTGACCAGTGACGGCGTCCTTGAGTACGGACTGGCGGTAGCGGGCCAGCAGGGCCTGCACCTTGCGTAGCGCGGCCTCGCCCTGGTCGAGTTCGGTGAACAGGGTGTCGATCTTGTCGACGATGCGGTGTTGTTCGTTGAGGGGTGGGAGCGGCAGTTCCTTGGTTTCCAGAAACCGGCGTGGGACTCTTTTCTGACCGACGGCGCCACTCATTGAGCGCTGCGCCTCATTACGGACAAGCGATGACGAGACAAAGTAATAAAGAAATGTCTTGTCAACTCCATCCGAAGGCCGCAGCACGTGGAACTCGGTGCTTCCGAATCCGATTACCCGCGGAAGTGGTGGAACGATTGCCATCTTGCCGTTTTCCATACATGGCGTGATCTTCGCGAACAGAACATCGCCTGATGCAAAGGAAGTAAATCCGGAGCGCACTTTGGAAAACGGACGGCGTTCCGACACATCGATCCGGCCTGTTTCTGCCTCTACAGCCGGCATGGGGACAAACGGCAACTCATCATCAGCAGCGAACTGTGTCTTATCCACTCCCGGGTTCAAGCACGCAATTTCGGCAAGCGGCGCAAGCACCCATGACGAGGGTAAGTTTTTCTTCACGCCACCAACGCCTCAACCAGCTCACCCAGCATCTCGTTCAGCCCCTCCCCCAGCACCTGCCGCGCGCGCACAATGCCGCCACGGTCCTTCAGGCTGGGCGCTTCCATGAAGTCGCGCGGGGCGATCTCGGCGTTGGCGGCGATGAAGCCGGCGATGGCGCGCAGCCACTGCTGCTGCTCGTCACTGTAGTCGCGCCCGGCCTTCTTTTCGCGACCAAGCCAGAGGTTGAAGCGCTGCTCGACCACGGCAGTAAACGATTCGAGCATCTCGGTCTGTCTGAGTGCGAAACGCACGAGGCTGACGATTTCGGTCAGCTGCTCGTCCAGCGGCGCGCCGCGCACGTGGGCGGCATCGAGCCGCTTGTAGGCCTGCCAGACGTCGGCGGTGGTCAGGTACGGCGGCTGGCTGCGCAGTGCTTGCACCAGTTCGCGAATGGCCGCGTAGGTGATCCGCTGCCGGCCATAGGGCTGGTTGTAGAGGATCTGCAGGGCGGTGAGTTCATCGCGATTCGTGGCAATGAAGTCCTTGAAGCTCTGCACAGTCTGCTCGGCCTGCCTGATGTCGTATTCGGCATGGGTGACTTCGTCGGGCGTGGTTTCGTCGATGTAGAGCTCGCTGCGCCGCCTGGCATCCAGGATGGCCTGACGCAGGCGTGGCTTGCTGAACGGTGCGCAGGCCGCCTCCAGCATGCGCGCGACGATGGCCTCGCACTGCACGGGGGCGGCATCCACGCCGGCTTCGGCAAGGATGGCGCGTTCCTGTTCGTCCGGATCGATGGCGCGGATCAGACTGCCGGCGAGGCTCGCCAGCGTCTCGCCGTCCATGGTCTCGGCCAGCGCGTCCTGTCCGTCGCGATCGAGCTGCTGGTTCAGCGCAGCCAGCCGGCCGGCGAGCGATGAGAGCACGTCCTCATCCTGGCTGCCCATCGCGACCTGCTCCAGCAGCTTTTCCAGGCTCACAGTGCGCTTGCGCTCCAGCGGACGGCTCACGTTCTTCTTCGATTCGGTGACGCCGACGGCATCAACGAGGATGAAGCGCGTCTTGGTGTGCGCGTCGGGCGTGACCTGACGCAGGTCGGCGCTGGCAATGGTGCGCACGCCGCGGCCCTTCATCTGCTCGTAGTAGCCCTCGGACTTCACGTCGCGCAGGAACATCACCACCTCTACCGGCTTGATGTCGGTGCCGGTGGCGATCATGTCGACGGTGACGGCGATGCGCGGGAAAGGCTCGTTGCGGAAGGCCTTGATGAGGCTGCGCGGATCTTCGCTGCCGCTGCGGTAGGTGATCTTCCGGGCGAAGTCGTCGCCCTCGCCGAAGATCTCGCGCACCGCCATGACGATCTCTTCGGCATGGTTGTCGTCCTTGGCGAAGATCAGCGTCTTGGGTAGCCACTGGCCGCTGCGCTCGGGAAAAAGTCTGGTGAAGACCGCGTCCTTGTACGCGCGCAGCACGGTGCGGATCTGGTTCGGGTTGAGCACCGAACGGTCGAGATCGGCAGCCTTGTATTCCAGGTCCTCGTCAAGCTCCCGGTAACGCAGGCGACGCGTGCGCTTGTCGCGCACCGGCACGGTGAAACCACCGTCGGCCTCGATGGTGCCACCCTTCTCGCTGACGCGGGTCTTGATGCGAAAGATCTCGTAGCCGACGTTGACGCCGTCAGCAACCGACTGCTCGTACGGATACTCGGCCACCAGGTTCTGGTTGAAGAAACCCAACGTGTGCGCCGAGGGTGTGGCGGTAAGGCCGATCAGGAAGGCATCGAAGTATTCGAGCACCTGGCGCCACAGCCCGTAGATGGAACGGTGGCACTCGTCGGTGATGATGAAGTCGAAGGTCTCGACGGGGATGTCGGGGTTGTACGCAATCGGTGGCAGCTCGCCGTCCGCGTCGCTTGTACTGTCCTCGCGCTCGAAAGCGGAGGCTTCCTCGTCGGCAACATCCAGCTCGCGCCCGCGCAGCATGGAATAGAGACGCTGGATGGTGCTGATGACGACCTTGGCGTCGGGATCGATGCGCCGGCCGGCGAGCTGCTGGACGATATAGGTGTCGGTGAAGCGGTTGGCCGCACCGTGCGGGTGGAAGTCGCGGAACTCGCGCAGCGTCTGGTTGCCGAGATTGCTGCGATCGACCAGAAAGAGGATGCGCCTGGCCCGGGCATGCTTGATCAGCCGCCAGCTGGCCGTGCAGGCAGTGAAGGTCTTGCCGGCGCCAGTGGCCATCTGGATCAATGCGCGTGGCCGGGCCTCGGCAAGCGAGCGCTCGAGTCCCTGGATGGCATCGATCTGGCACTGACGCAGGCCGGTGGTGATCAGCGGTGGCATGCGGGTCAGATGCGTGCGCAGGGTGCCGCTGCGATCCTGCATCCAGCCAAGCACGGTCTCCGGGCGCGGGAAGGCGAACACGCGGCGCGAGCGCGGCTTCGGGTCGCCGCGGTCCAGAAACAGGGTCTCCGTGCCGGTGGATTCGAACTCGAGACTCGCGTAGCGGTCCCAGTGCGCCAGTCCTGATGGAAAGCTGCGCACGTAGCGGGCCGTCTGTTCGGCCACACCGGTCAGCGTGACGCCTTCCTTCTTGGCTTCGATCACACCGCAGGCGCGCCCGCCGACGAAGAGCAGATAGTCGCAGGCGCCGGACTCGAGCGGAAATTCCCGCACGGCAACGCCGACGGCAGCGTTGCGGTCGAACTCGCTCCGGTCCTGCAGCACCCACCCGGCCTGCTGCAGAAACCGGTCAATTTTCTGACGGGCCAGCGACTCTGGCTGCACGCCTTCTCCCCGCGACATGGCAGCGGTCTATCATGAACGAAAAGCGGCGATCCGGGGGGGCATCCGCTGACATCCGGCCGTGAGGTGTCGGAATCGTCACAACATCCGGAATGCAAGCGTGTCGATGCTGACCGCGCGGATGTCCTGCACGGGATCACCCGGGTTCCGGCTGCTGGCAATAAAGCCGCAGCGGCTTTATTGCAAGCCCATGCCCCGGCTACGGGACGGGTGGGTGCGATGGGAGGTATAGCGGATGAATTTCCGAACATATTTCCGGGCGTGAACGCCAGAAAGCGAAAACGGGTTAGCCTCTTGCGAAGCTAACCCGTTGATTTCACTGGTCGGGACGGCGGGATTCGAACTCGCGACCCCTTGCACCCCATGCAAGTGCGCTACCAGGCTGCGCTACGTCCCGAAGCCGGCGATTATAGCAGTGCGGCAGCAGCGCTGCGGCGCGATCAATCCGCTGCTTCGGCGGTCTGCGTCGAATCGGCTGCGGGGGACGGTTCGCCGGCAAGAATCTGCAGTGCCTGCTCCAGTTCGGCGCGCAGGGCCGCGAGATCGATCGTGCCGACGGACGTCATCGGCCCGGCGGATTCCATGTCCGCCCCGGCGTCCGACTGCGCACGCTGCTGGGTTTCGCCCAGCCGGTTGCGCGCGCCGTTGATCGTGAAGCCCTCTTCGTACAGCAGTTCACGGATGCGCCGCACGAGCAGCACTTCGTGATGCTGATAGTAGCGTCGATTGCCGCGCCGCTTCATCGGGCGCAACTGTGTGAATTCCTGCTCCCAGTAGCGCAGCACATGCGGCTTGACGCCGCACAGTTCGCTCACTTCGCCGATCGTGAAATAGCGCTTGGCGGGGATCGGCGGCAATGCGTCCGAGGCTTCGCTTCGACTGTGCATCATGCGCCGCCCGGACACAGGGGCTCCGGGCAGTTCGACGGGGCCGCTTCGGACAGATCCGTCTGGCGAAACGGCAGGAAGATCCACGGTTTCAACTCTCGTTGCCCTCGATCTGCAGTTTGAGTTTCTGGCTGGCGTGGAAGGTGACCACGCGACGTGCCGAGATCGGAATCTCTTCGCCCGTCTTCGGGTTGCGCCCGGGGCGCTGCGGCTTGTCGCGCAGCTGAAAGTTCCCGAAACCGGACAGTTTGACGCAGCCTCCCCGTTCGAGGGTATCGCGAATCTCGTCGAAGAAGGCGTCGACCATGTCCTTGGCCTCACGCTTGTTCAGGCCCACCTGTTCGAACAGCAGATCGGCGAGTTCCGCCTTGGTCAGCGTGAATCCGGCCGCAACGGCGCCTGGGCCCGGCTTCGAACCTTGCGTGGCGCGTGTGTCGCCGACCATCACCTCAAGTCCGCCCATACCGTCCCGCGCGGAATCCGCTGCTGCTCCGGCGGTGAACCCCGCGGTTTTACCGTCCTGCGCAGCCGTTCGTCCGCCGAGCGCCCTGTCGACGCTCGTCGTCTGTTCGTCTGCCCGGGTCCTGCGTGAGGGTCCGGATCGTCCGGACACCGCATGGCCGGACGGAATTGCTGTTTCCGCCATCGCTCTCGAATCTCACGGAATCCGGATCGGCAGCACCGGGGTGACGGCGCATGCAGGGATCCGGACGTCTGCCTCATG
>Ga0265293_10013034_pt1 | contig 10886 bp, 7 predicted proteins | sample Munlanlewell138R_FD_192505 | JGI IMG/M metagenome (GOLD analysis project Ga0265293, IMG submission 192505) | Leachate microbial communities from a municipal landfill in Southern Ontario, Canada - Leachate well 138R | ecosystem: Engineered > Solid waste > Landfill > Unclassified | place: Canada... | reverse complement strand
CTGTTCCCCGATATACCAGACTGGGGATGGTAACACCAATAACCCCCACGATCACACCAACCAGGCCGGCGAGCTTAAAGGTGGAAGATTGTGCGATAAAGTTCATAAAACCCGCTCCTTTTTATACATAATCTTAACTCAAATCAGTGTCCGAATTGCCGTTGGGCCAGTCATATCTTTTCGTATGGCTGGGGGTTGCCTCCAGCCGTCTTGTCTTTCTGTGGGACCGGACCCTTCTCTTCGCATGGCTCGGGCTTGACTGTTTTTCCGTATGGCTGGGGCTTGTCTTTCATATGGCCGGAGCTCATCTTTTCGTATGGCTGGGGCTTGTCTCCAACCGCCTCATCTTTCGTTGGGCTGATGCTGTTCTTTCGTACGGCTGGGGCTTGTCTCCAGCCGCCTCATCTTTCGTTGGGCTGATGCTGTTCTTTGGTACGGCTGGGGCTTGTCTCCAGCCGCCTCATCTTTCGTTGGGCTGATGCTGTTCTATCGTACGGCTGGGGCTTGTCTCCAACCGTCTTGTGTTTCGTAGGACCGGGACTTGCCTGTCTTTCCGTAGGGCTGAGGCTTGTCTCTAGCCGTCTTAATCCGCGGCTTGCCCGCTACCTCAATCCAATCCATCGGGCATTTCGATATAGCCCGACATCGTACGGGCTTTTTCTCCGATGATGAAACCCCTGCGGTCAAAGTCGATCACCCCTTCAACCCGCAACTTACTCAACTCTTTTGACATCGCGGTGCGGTCTACTCCCAGATAATCTGCCAGCTGCTGACGATTAAAAGGGATCTCAAAACTCAGGCTGCCATGCTTGCGGGATTGGGAAGACAGGTAAGAAAGCAACTTTTCTCGTGTTGTTCGTTTAGACATGTGACCGATTTTCTCGTTCAAGAGCAAGTTTTTCTCTGCCAGTTCCCCCACAAGGTTCCTGATCAGTTTATGATGAAAATCACAGGCTTTTTCGCAAGTGGTTAACGCCTTACGCATTCCCAGAAACATAACCCGCGCATCTTCTGTCGCCACGACACTGACGGTGATCGGGGTTGAGTTTGTACTGGCGAAGGTCTCTCCAAAGAGATCACCAGGAGAAAGCTCAGCCATAATAGTTCGATTACCCCAGTAATCTTCATTAAATACGAGTACTTTTCCCAACAACACAACTCCGATAGCATCAATTTTGTCTCCGTATCGGTAGATGTATTCTCCTTTGAAATATTCTCGATTGTGAGCTGACAAACAATCAAGCAGGAACTTGATTTCATCTTCGTTGATCCCATTAAAAAGCCGCGAGCGCTTTAACAATTGAATATCTTCTTTCATCTTGACCTCTATGTGGTTTATAACACAATCTAATGGCATTATATGCAAATTAGCAGGTTTCGTACCGCTAATGTCACCGTAATAAATTTTTGAGGATTAATACAACAATAGTCAGGGTTTGCAGCCTGCTGGTCGAGCGTTATGCTCTGGTACAATTGTTAAAGGGTTTATATCGGAGAGACCCAAAATAGATCGCGGTTAAAATTCTCTCTAAATATAAACCGCAAAGCATTCAAACCATTAGTCTTGTAATGCCTGTTGAGGGCAGTTGATTTAATTGCTCACACAATCACAACCGAATCGAAAGGATTAAACACAAAATGGAAAAAACCAGACCTTATGTATCATGGGAATTGATGAATTCATTTCTCATAGACGCCTTTGTTGGCTACGGCGTACCTAAAGAGGATGCCGTAATTTGCGCTGACGTATTGCTGGAAAGTGACCGAAGAGGCATCGAAAGCCATGGTGTCAATCGCTTCAAACCAATTTACATCGACCGCATCGTAGCGGGAATCCAGGAACCTCTCACCGAAATCGAGATCCTCAAAGAATCCCCCACCACTGCAGTGCTTGACGCTAACGATGGCATGGGCATGGTGGCAAGCCACAGGGCTATGGAATTAGCCATAGAAAAAGCTAAAGAATTTGGCATGTCAATGGTGGTAGTACGCAATTCTACACATTATGGCATCGCAGGCTATTGGGCAACCATGGCAACCAACGCCGGCATGATCGGCATTACCGGCACAAACGCCCGACCCTCGATTGCACCCACTTTTGGCGTGCAAAACATGCTCGGCACCAATCCGCTGACCGTCGGCTTCCCAACCGATGAAGAATTCCCCTTCATGCTGGACTGCGCGACCTCAATTGTGCAGCGAGGAAAAATTGAATACTATGCCAGGATTGGTAAAGACACACCTGCAGGCATGGTGATCGGCTCGGACGGAAAGCCTAAGACCGACAGCGAACAAATCCTCATTGATCTTCAAACAGGTGAGGCAGCCCTGGCACCGCTTGGTGGCATCGGTGAAGAACTGGCCGGTTATAAAGGCTACGGCTATGCCACGGTCGTCGAGGTACTCTCTGCTGCGCTTCAGGCCGGAAACTTCCTGCATGCGCTCAGTGGCATTGGTGAACATGGCGAAAAAGTTCGTTTCCACCTCGGTCACTTCTTCATCGTCATCAACCCTGAAGCATTTATGGGTCTCGAGACCTTCAAGAAAACTACCGGTGACATCCTAAGGCAGCTGCGTGCATCGACCAAGGCACCTGGGGAAGATCGCATCTACACCGCGGGTGAGAAGGAATATCTCGTCTGGCTGGATCGCAAGGACAAAGGCGTTCCCGTCGGTGAGGCGGTACAGAAAGAAATTTTAGCTGTGCGTGACGCGTTGGGACTCGATTACAAGTTCCCCTTTGAGGAATAACCGTGAACTACGCTGAAGAGTCTCTGAAGAAACATAAAGAATGGCGCGGAAAGATTGAAGTTATCGCAACCGTGCCAGTCAAAAACAGTCAAGATCTTTCTTTGGCCTACACCCCTGGTGTTGCGCAACCTTGCCTTGAAATTCAGAAGGATGTCAATTTAAGCTACGAACTTACCCGGCGCTGGAATATGTGCGCCGTCATCACCGATGGGACCGCAGTTTTAGGTTTAGGAGATATTGGCCCTGAGGCTGGTATGCCAGTCATGGAAGGCAAATGTGTCCTCTTTAAAACTTTTGGAGGTGTAGACGCCTTCCCGCTTTGCATTAAGAGCAAAGATGTTGACGAAATTGTGGATACCGTCTACCTCATCAGTGGCTCCTTCGGTGGCATTAACCTGGAGGATATTGCATCTCCGCGTTGCTTTGAAATTGAGGAGAAACTCAAGCAAAAATGTGATATCCCCATTTTCCACGATGACCAGCATGGCACTGCCATAATTACCCTGGCAGGGCTTACCAACGCCCTAAAGGTAGTTGGTAAGAAAAAAGAAGATGTCAAAATCGTTTTCTCAGGAGCCGGTGCCGCTGGAACGGCAATTGCAAAATTGCTGCTGGCCGATGGTTTCAAGAATATTACCCTTAGTGACATATATGGTCCTGTCTATTCTGGTCGTGTTGAAGGGATGGACCCTTACAAAGAAGAACTGGCTGCGCAGACCAACCTGAGCAAACAAACCGGCACGCTTGCAGATTTATTGGTCGGGGCGGATGTTTTTATCGGTGTTTCAGCTCCTGGGCTGGTCACAACCGAAATGGTAAAGACCATGAATAAGGATGCGATTGTATTTGCTTGTGCCAATCCCACCCCCGAAATTTTCCCGGATGACGCCAAAGCTGGTGGAGCCCGGGTGATTTCAACCGGTAGGAGTGACTACCCCAATCAGATCAACAACGTGTTGGCATTCCCCGGCATTTTCCGCGGGGCCTTTGATGTTCGTGCAAGTGACATCAATGATGCTATGAAGATTGCGGCTGCCAGAGCCCTGGCAGGACTGATTTCAGAGGATGAGTTGAACGAGAATTACATCATCCCCGCCGCTTTCGACCCCCGCGTCGGACCAACAGTTGCAGAAGCAGTCGCCAAGGCTGCTCGTGAAACGGGTGTCGCCAGGATTTAGTTTATCGTTTGAAGTATATAGACCGGGTTCAATACTCTACCAAGTTACAAGCGGGATGAGTTGAACCCGGATTTTTTTATGTGGGTCATACCGCCATAACTCCCAATCTTTATGTAATTTAAATTGCCGCTCTCACTGGTAAAATTATTATTATGAAAACTTCCCGCATGCCCATCCTGACCGTAGAAGAAATGAGAGCTCTTGAATCTCGCGCCAATCGATCAGGCATGAGCTATGAAGCCATGATGGAGAATGCCGGGAAAGGTGTTGCTCGAATAATTCTTGAGCAGTATTCCGGATTTGTCAATAATTCCTGCCTGGGGCTGATCGGACCGGGCAATAACGGTGGGGACTGCCTGATTGCCCTTGAGCAACTGGCCAAAGCGGGTTGGAGCGTAACTGCCATCCTCTCACACCCCCGCTCGCAATGCCCTTTATTAGAACGCTTCATAATATCTGGTGGTTCGCTCCATGTAGCGCCGATTGAAGAAAACGTGGTAACCGAAATCGTTTCCTCCGCAGGCCTGATCCTGGATGCGTTACTGGGCACTGGGATCCGGCTGCCGCTTTCACCTGAGTTTTCAGAACTGCTTGAGGCGGTCAAAGCCACCCCACAACTCCCTCCTGTCATCGCCTTAGATTGCCCCTCTGGGGTCGATTGTGACAGCGGAAGGGCTGCTGAAGAAACCCTCCAGGCCGACCTAACCATCTGCATTGAAGCCTGCAAGCAGGGTTTGCTGCAATTCCCGGCTAGCGTGTGCACTGGAAAGCTGGATCTCGTCCAACTTGATCTGCCCCCGTCGGCGTATCTGGCTGACCACCCACAAAAAGAACTGATCACACCACAATTAGCCTTATCGCTGCTGCCAGAAAGACCCAACAATTCGCACAAGGGCACCTTTGGCAGAGCGCTGGTAATTGCCGGCTCACGGCAGTTCACTGGCGCAGCAAGCCTGTCTCTTCAGTCGGCCCTGCGCAGTGGCGTTGGTCTGGTCTTTGCCGCTATCCCGGAATCCATTTATGTTCCACTGGCGGCCAGTATCCCTGAAGCGATCTGGTTCCCTCTGCCTGAAAAAGAAGGCGCCTTTTCAGCAGATGCTGGTTTTCACATTCCGACAATACTTGCAGATAAAGATGCTATTTTGGTCGGCCCTGGCTTAAGTCAGACGCAGGGAACGCAAACTTTTCTGCTTAGCTTACTGCAACACTTGCGCGCTCAAGACCTGGAGCTGCCAATGGTGGTCGATGCCGACGCGCTCAATCTCCTCAGCCAGCAGCCGGATTGGCCCAGTCTGTTGCCAAAAAGAGCCGTCCTGACCCCGCATGAGATGGAATTTTCTCGTCTTACTGGACTGTCCCTGAGCGAAATCAGCGCCAACCGGTTCTCATTAGCCCTTTCCTACGCGCAAAAATGGCAACAGACGCTGATCCTGAAGGGTGCCAACACGTTGGTTGTCTCACCCGAAGGGGATTGCCGTGTTCTCCACTTCGCTAACTCGGTCCTGGCCCATGGCGGCACAGGCGACCTCCTGGCCGGTCTCATCGTCGGGCTGCTTGCGCAAAAGCTTGCCCCCTTCGATGCTGCTACGCTGGCAGTTTGGCTGCACGCCCGTGCGGCAGAACTGGCTCTTGATGCGATCGGCCATCCCGCCGCTACACTGCCTTCCGACATCATCCGACAGCTTGGTAAGGCAATCGGCAGCTTCTGATTTCACTCCTCCTAACCGACGCATTCTACCGACTTATAAATGCGAAAGGCAAACCAACTTCCAGCACCACAAAAAAAACTCTCCCGCGAGTGCGGGAGGGTTACCTTTTCTTGAAACTGTCTTACCAATCCAACAATCTTTTTTCGCCTTCCAGCGCGCGGATGCCGGTCACATTCTGTGAAACTTCGATGACTCCCTTGTAGACACCGTCTTCGTCGCGCAGGGCAAAGTAGCGGATGTGGACAAAGGCGCCATGCATCTGGATCCAAAACTCAGCCTCATCGCGCGTGCCGGCTTTAAATTCCTCAAGGATTTTTTGGACTACATGCAGACTTTGTGGTGGATGGCAATTTCGCACATCGCGCCCGATGATTGCCGCTGTGCGGGTGAAGACGCGTTCCTTGCCCTGCGTGAAATAACGAACCTGATCGTTTTCATCCACGAAGGTAACGTCCACCGGCAGGTTGGTCAGCAGTAAATCGATTTGTTCAGCAGTCAGCGCGCCTGTCCTGAGGGGGATGCTGCTGGTATCAGCGGCGCTATAGAAATGATTGTTTTCCTGGGCAGGCGGTTTGCTTACTTTCCCTGCGATTTCGTCAGCCATTTGCTGCCAGTCTTCTGCGGTAAAGAAACTCAGCGTTTCAGGAATCAACACTTTCTCTTCCTTATAAACCATGTCGCTGACTTTGCGGGCCACCCCATTAAACCGGCTTTCGACGGTCACGCCAAGTGGTTTTTCTTGTTCTAACAAAGCCCGAAATTGCTTTAGCTCTTCCCGGATATCATTGTCCACGCCCCACATCACCTGCATTTGACCTCCAAACCCATATTTTTCCAGGACAGGGAAGATCATATTTTCTTTTTTGTCGTAGTGGCAAATCACCAAATCAAGATTTTTAGCATTATCCCGCAGTTTCTCAATGATATCGTGATCTCCTCCGGCATATTGCAAAACAAAACCTTCCAGCGACTCAAGAGTGCGCTCGATCAGTTCGTTTTCAGCGCGGAAATCAAAAAGAGGATGCCCGGGTTTGCTTTCGGGCTCCGGTTCTGTTTCCAACCCGGCCTGGAAGACCGCCACGTGTAAATCGCATAGTTTTTGTACTTCTGATACCGGCAATCCTTCGGCAATCACTTCACGTTCGGCTGCGGCGATGTCTTGCGCGCTGGCGCCTGCGATGACAGGCCCATATTGAGCCTGCAACTCTTCAACCGTCTTGCCTTCATGCAACATACGGATGATCTTCTTAATAGCTTCTTTACGTTTGCTGGCGTTGTCTAAAAATTCACTCATAGTTCTCCTTGTGTAGTCATCCCGGATCACTCCAGGAATAGTTAATTGATTATCATCCATAAGTCTACTATAACTAAATGGACGGTTTTGAGTCTTATATCATCTTCCCGAATGCCAACTTCCAGAAAAGATTACCAGAGGTAAATGAAAGTATTTACTGTTAGATAAACTATGCTGACGAGTTGGCCGGCAACCTGCTGCCTGAGGCTTCGTGCGAGTAGGATTGCGTCTGCCGCCACTCCACCAACGGCGGATTATAAAGAAAGAGCTAATTGAACAGGGAAATCGCTTCGCAACATAGGCTCGTGACAATGGTCTCCAACCGAATAAACGGCTCTGCAAGCGATGGGTTTGTTGTTCAAGTGCAGAACAACTTACTGATGCCAAACGGATTTCGGCAGAGCCTATGTAAATTTTTGAGCGGACCCTGGTTTCTGCAGGAGGTGAAATTAGTACCAACAGGCTCGGCAATAGCCCGAAAGTAAACTTAAAATTGTCCAATTAGCACAATAAAGCATTTTGAGGTTGTAGAATGTAGAGTATGAGCTCAACCGAACACACCGACTCGAAACAACCTTTGCTTTCACCTTTGCTGCGCTTATTCCTGGTGACAATGATCCTTGCCAACATCGCCGGGGCAATGTATGGTGGTTTTCTCCCGCTCTACCTGAAATCACTTGGAGCAGACGTTGCCCAAATCGGGCTCTTTTTCACAATCTCTCAAATCATACCGCTGGTCTTGCAAATTCTCGGAGGGTGGCTCTCTGACAGTCTCGGACGGCTAAAAAGCATTGCCGCGGGCAGCGTTTCAGGTGTGTTCTCTTATATCGCTCTTATCCTTGCACCAACCTGGGGCTGGGTCTTCATGGGAGAAGGTTTGAACGCGATCACACGCTCACTGGTTGGACCTAGTTTTGGGGCCTTTATCGCCGAGGAGTCTCAGGAAGAAAATCGGGCAAGAGTCTATGGGCTGGTAGACACCTTTTACACCATCGTCGCTATCGTTGGACCTCCATTTGGGGGCTTCTTAATCGATCGGTATGGATTCAGAGTAATGCTGGTCGTAGCCGCTTCACTTTATACAGTCGCCACGGTCTTAAGGGTCCGGATGGCGAGTAAAGCCCATCATCCCGGTCATGAAGAAGGCAAAAAACCACAGCTTCACCTCAGGGCATTAAAGGTCAACCTGGGTGCAATTTTTGGTCTTGTAGTTGCAGGTGGCGTGATGACCTGGATCGTGATCACAGACGGAATCCGTGATATCGCCTTCTCTCTCTCAGGCAGCTTGATACCGGTATATCTTGAAGGTATAGCCAACATGAATGCACAGCAGATTGGCTGGCTAAGCTCGATTCTTGGAATTGCAATGATGATTACATCATTTCCTGCCGGACATTTGGCAGACAGACGAGGTGAACGCCTGGCTATTGCGCTTGGTTTTGGGCTTCAATCAATTGCCTTGTTTATCTTTATTAATGCCGAAACTTTTCTGGTCTACGCGCTCAGTTATTTCATCATTGGAGTCGGTTTTAGCTTGATGAGCCCGGCCTACCAATCCCTGCTCAGCAAGGTTTTACCACAAAGGCTGCGTGGAACTGGTTTTGGTCTGGTCCATTCCGGACTGGGGCTCTTCTCTCTCCCAGCCCCTGCTATTGGCGCCAAACTTTATGCAAGCGTCTCACCTGAAACCCCTTTTTGGATAACAGCCTGGGCATCACTTCTGGCAATTGTTCCGGTAGTTTTCAAATTTAAATTGACCGACAAAGACCTCCAGCAAATCGAAAAAGCAGAGGCTAAGTTGATCCAGGCGGAAGAAGAAAATGAGCCAGGATAGTTTGTCCTGGCTCTAAGTTCCACGTTGGGAGAAATCTTATCCCTTGGTGAAGGTGAAGGTCTGACCCCGCGCCTTGAACTTACCGTTCGCTGAAACAATCTTTTCCAGGTACTGCTCCGACACATCCACTGTGGTGCGGCGATTTTGGATATAAATGCGCCCCAAAGCCGTGCCAGGTATGCCAGCGGTACTGGCAACTGAGGCCACCACATCCGACGGGCGCAGACCATCCACTTTGCCAAGCCCCATTTCAAGGCGGATCATACCTTCTTCATCGCTCTGCTTACCACGGACGCTGGCTCGTGGTTTGTTGCGCGCGGCATAGTCACGTTGTTTGCGCCCGCGCGGACGGTCTTGTTCTGCACGCGAGCGGCGCTCTGGGCGCACAGCCTTCTCTGGCAGTGGGCTGATCTCGGGGATCGGACGCTGCTTCTCTTCAGCTCGGGCGACCTTTAGCGCCGCCGCTGCCAGGTCGACAGGGTCAACACCAATGGCAAGCATGGTTTCAACCAGGGCGCGTTCTTCCTTGGCGCGACCGCGCTTGAGCCAGGTCTCGATCTTTTCGAGCAGGCTGTCCATTCGCTTGCCCTGGATGTCTTCAATTGTAGGGATAGTTCCCGTTAACATTTCCTGATGAGTAAACTGCTCAATCTGACGCACTTTACGGGCTTCTGAAGGTCTGGCAAAAGCGATAGCAATGCCGGTTCTTCCAGCGCGACCCGTGCGACCGATGCGGTGAACAAAGGTTTCAGCTTCTTCAGGCAAATCATAATTAAAGACATGCGTGATTCCTTCAACATCCAGACCCCGCGCAGCCACATCTGTGGCGACCAAAACCTTCACCTGACCTGCTCTGAAGCGTGCCATGGTATGTTCACGTGCATCCTGGCTGAGATCACCGGAAAGTGCTTCAGAAGGGTAACCCCTCAGGTTCAGCTCGGTGACCAACTCGCCGGTTCGCACTCGCGTACGAGTAAAGATCAAGGCGGAAGTGATATCTTCCATCTCAAACAAACGGGTCAGAACGGCCAGTTTGTCATGTTCGTTCACATAATAGACGCGCTGTTCAGTTGCAGCGACAGTCACCTGTTCCGATTCGATAGAAACAGTCTCCGGGTCGTGCATGTATTTTTTTGCCAATTTGCGAATCCGGGGTGGAAGCGTCGCCGAAAAGAGCGTTGTCTGACGTTCATCGGGTGTGCCAGACAGGATAGCTTCGATATCCTCCACAAAGCCCATAGACAGCATCTCGTCGGCTTCATCCAATACAACAGTGCGTACCTCTGTCAGGTCCAACCGGCCGCGCTTAATCAAATCCAGAATACGTCCGGGCGTACCGACAACAACCTGCACACCGCGGCGGAGCTGATTCAATTGTCCGGTATAGGATGTGCCGCCATAAACTGTTAAGACGCGTACATCCATGAACTGACCCAATGTTTGGATCATTTCGGTCACCTGCAAAGCCAGTTCGCGGGTGGGGGCAACCACCAAGGCCTGAGGCAGGTGTTGCTCAGGATCGATGCGGTCGAGGATGGGAAGAGCGAAGGCTGCCGTTTTGCCGGTGCCTGTTTGAGCCTGACCGGTAACATCGCGGCCGCTTTGCATCAGCGGGATAATCCCGGCCTGGATAGGGGTGGGCTGGGTATAACCCAGTGAATTGATAGCCTGCACCAGTTCAGGGCGCAAATTAAAGTCTTCAAATTTTACTGTCATCAAAACTCCAGTTTCTAAGTAATCGACGAGCAAAAATAAGGGCAAAAGTCTGCCATAAGCATGTCGATAAAAATGTTTTTTACTTAGGGGGATGCCTTGATTATTCCGTATTTTTCACAAACAGAGCTCTGCCTCGCGGCGCGGCTCTTCCACAAAAAGCCCAGGTCAGACCAATTAGAGAACGTCCAAAACGTACACCCAAAATAAAAGTTCTCTCTTGAGAACTGCAGAAGTATAACACTGAATGATATGTCCGGTATGCGCAAGATTGGACGCATGTTAGAGCAAAGTGATAATGTCCTAAAAGAGCAAAATAGAAATGTCCTAAATTAATATTAGAGATTATGACATGGACAATAAATATGAGTGCTAAAGAACTAGAAAGAAAGAGCCAGATAGAAAGA
>Ga0265293_10013033_pt1 | contig 10887 bp, 7 predicted proteins | sample Munlanlewell138R_FD_192505 | JGI IMG/M metagenome (GOLD analysis project Ga0265293, IMG submission 192505) | Leachate microbial communities from a municipal landfill in Southern Ontario, Canada - Leachate well 138R | ecosystem: Engineered > Solid waste > Landfill > Unclassified | place: Canada... | reverse complement strand
GCAGTTTAACAGTTGACTAATTTTAATAACAAAATATCAGTATTGAAACTACGCCATTAGGGCGATTTTTTTATGTCAAATTTTATTCTTTTTCATGTTGTATATTGTAGTATATTATGGTAGAATAGAATTACTTGTACATGGGGGGGTATTACAACATGTTCCTTAAATCAACACCACAAAAAAACGGTCGTATTAATTTAAGTTTTGTCGAAGGTTATAGAGACCCTTTGACCAAGAAAACAAAACATAAGACTATAGAAAATTTGGGTTATGTAGACGAGTATCTAGATCGTTACGAAGACCCTCAAGCACATTTTAGAGAGGTTGCTCGTATTCGCACGCAGAAGTTAAAAGAAACAGATTCCGAAAAAGAAATCTATTTAGGATATGTTTACGCAGATGAGCTTATGGATGAGAACGAAGATAACCTACAACATATGGGATTCCTACCGCTAAGCTCAATATATCACGAACTAAAACTACATCAGTTTATTATCAATCGCCAGCGGAGCTTGGATATGGATTATTCATTAAATGACGTAATGCAGCTTTTGGTATATACACGTGTACTATCACCTGGTTCCAAGATGGCTAGTTTCAAAGAGAAAGATAATATTGCCAGACCCTTTAATTGTGACTGGTACGATGTTTATCGTGCTTTAGATTATTTTGCTTCGTTCCGCGAAAAACTCCTTCTCCACCTTCACGAGCAGGTTAGGATAAATTACAATCGCAATACCCATGTAGTTTTTTATGATGTTACAAATTATTATTTTGAGATTGACCAAGAGGATGAATTTCGTCGCAAGGGCTTTTGCAAGCGCAACACACGAAATCCCTTGGTTCAAATGGGCTTACTTCTGGATGCTGATGCTATTCCAATTACATACCGTCTATTCAAAGGAAATACCCATGACAGTCAAACTATGATGCCTCTAATGCAAGAAACGCGCACTAACTATGGGCTAGGCAAGATTATTACCGTTGCTGATAAGGGGTTAAATAGCGGTGATAATGTTGCATTTCTAATGTCAAAAGGTGACGGATTCATTTTTTCACAGAAAATACGAGGTTCTACCCAAGACCTGAAAACATATGTTTTTGACCCAGCGGGCTATGTGGAAAAACAAGGCATAGTGAAGCAGACTGATGAATGGAGTGAAAAAGAAAACAATCAAAGTGCTCCTGCTTTTCGTATGAAATCTAGGCTCTATCCTCAGGAATTCTGGGTAACACATGCAGACGATATTAAACGTAAAATTCCCTTAGATGTGAAACAAATTGTTTGCTACAATGAGCTTTACGCTAGACGTCAAAAGCATAAGCGAGCAGAGGTTCTTGCAAAAGCTCAAAAAATCATTGCAAATCCTAAACGCTATGAAAAAAAAGAAGCCGGTGGGGCATTACGTTACGTAAAGAACATTGAATATGATCCGGAAACTGGCGAGTGTATAAATACTAAGCGCATTCCTTACTTGGATCTTGATAAGATTGCTGAAGATGAAAAGTACGACGGTTACTATGCGATTATTACAAGTGAAGTAGACATGCCAGACCATGAAGTTGTTAAGGCTTATCATGGTCTTTGGGAGATTGAACGTAGCTTTAGAATCACAAAAAGCGACCTTGAAAGCCAACCTGTTCATGTTTCCTTGCAGCAAAGAATTGAGGCTCACTTTCTTACATGTTTCATCGCACTATTAATTTTAAGACTTTTATGCAAGCGACTAGATGGAAAGCATGCTCCCGAACAGATAATTAAATCTCTAAGAAAATATCAAGTTTGCTTTGTTAAAGATAATGTGTTTAAAACGACTTACTATGACCATATTCTTAAAGATATAGGTGATGCATTAAACCTAACCCTAAATAGGCGTTACCTAAAAACAGGCGAGATAAAACAACTTGTAGCAGATAGTAAAAAAGAAATCTAAAATATACAACATGCTCCCGAAAAAGAAGAACCTCTGTGGTCTACTATTATCAATGAATACAGAGGTTTTATTTTGATTCCACTGTTAAAGTCGAGATTATATCATGAATTTCGAAGAAATTTCATGATATAATTGCTATTGTGCGTTTTTTTATGATCCACTTATGATAATATCTCAGTGTAGCTATCATCTAAAATTGTTTGAATAAATGGATAGCACCATGGTAAAATATATCTAGATGCTATTTTAATCAGATGCGAATGCTGTTATTACAAATTATGAAAAAGAGGTGCGCTATGTCAGAAATTTATCTTGCGGGCGGTTGCTTTTGGGGAACCGAGAAATATCTTTCATCGATAAGGGGCGTTTTGTCTACACAGGTGGGTTATGCGAATGGAAAGACAGAAAACCCCACTTATGAAGAAGTGTGCCACAAGAATACGGGGCATGCTGAAGCAGTTCGTGTCGTCTATGATCCCGAGCAAATTCCTCTGGCATTTTTACTAGAGCTATATTATGAATCAATTGATCCTGTTTCCGTCAACCAGCAGGGCGGTGACCACGGTACGCAGTATCGGACTGGTATCTACTATGTGGATTATACGGATCTGCAGGTGATTCAGAGCTCCATTGCACGATTGCAGGAGCAATACAGCAAGCCTATTGCGATCGAGATAGAGCTGTTACGTAATTTTAGCACTGCGGAGGAATATCATCAAAAATATCTAGATAAACATCCGGATGGCTATTGCCATATTTCAAAAGCTAAGTTCGAAAAGGCTTCGAAGTCAATCGTGAATCCTGCAGTTTACAGAGCGTCGGACGCTGATACGCTGCGCACAAAGCTGACGGCAGCGCAGTATGAGGTGACGCAGAAAAATGCCACCGAACCTCCCTTTCAGAATGAATTCTGGAACACCTTTCAACCCGGAATTTATGTGGATATTACTACTGGTGAGCCACTTTTTACCTCAAGTGACAAATTTGAATCCGGCTGTGGCTGGCCCAGCTTTTCAAAACCGATTGATCCACATGTGATTCACGAAAAACAGGATACTTCTCATGGAATGCACAGGACGGAGGTTCGAAGCCGTGTGGGAAACGCCCATCTAGGTCATGTGTTTAACGATGGTCCCAAGAAAACTGGCGGATTGCGGTACTGCATTAACAGTGCATCTTTGCGGTTTATCCCGAAAGACGAGATGGTACAGGAAGGCTATGGGTATCTTTTAGATCTGATCAAATGAGAATGTGATGTGTAGATTATATCACCTGCAGAAAATAAAGCACTCAATCAGCTGTCATTATTGTTATTGATTTTATTTAATCTATAAATCTATTTCAAGTAGTATTGGGGTGTGGTCTTGTCTTGGACCTGAATCAATCATTTCAGATTTAATAACCTTATCTGCAATCCGCTCACTTACCAGCCAATAATCAATTCTCCATCCAGAATTATTAATTTTGCTTGTCTTAGCTCGCTGAGCCCACCAAGAATATACTCCCGTCACATCACCGTGAATATAGCGAAAGGTATCTGTAAAGCCCTTTACTAATAGGTTAGTAAAACCTTGACGTTCTTCATCAGTGAAGCCAGCTGAACGTCGATTGCTTTTTGGATGAGCCAAATCTATTTCTTTATGTGCCACGTTAAAATCACCTGTAGCAATAACAGGCTTAACCTTATCTAGACATGCAAGGTAATCAGCATATCTTATATCCCAAATTTGACGCTCTTCTAAACGATTTAAGCCATCCCCTGCATTAGGCGTGTAAACTTGAGTTATGTAAAAATCGTCAAATTCTAACGTAATAATGCGTCCTTCAGCATCCATAGTGCTAGGTGCCCCAATCGCTGGAAAAGTAACAACTGGTTTTAAATCATTCCTATAAAAAAACATGGTGCCAGCATAACCTTTGCGGGCTGGTTCAATTGAAGAATTCCAAACAATTTCATAATCTGAAAGCTTGTCATTAAAAAATTCAAAATGCTTTTTAGTAGGACCATTATTTGATAATTTTGTTTCCTGCAAAGCAATAATTGCAGGCTTATGCTCAATTATCGTGTTTAATACATCCCGAGATAATAAAGCACGTGCCGACTCACCTATCAATGCTGCATTTAATGAATCAATATTCCATGAAATAAACTTCATAATTTTTTTCTTTTGTCTTCCTTTCAATATAGTAACATCCATTTCGCATAAAAAGGGTCTTTGGTCTGTTCAATTTATTCAAATAATTGCACACAGCTATTAAGAGCACAGCCCCCAAATTCATCCAAACCAAAATGTTTAACCTCAATATGTATTATAAATGAGGTTAAATGCAATTTGCAACTTTATTCAAAGAAAAGATAGCATAATATTTATACTTCCATACCTATCAGCCACGCTTTGCCCTAAAGATTCAATGATTATACAAAGCTCTTACTTACTCTTCGTGTCTCCAAAATATGATGTGGCGTATCTATCCAACTGTGCAGCAATGTTCGGAAAGGATATACTCAAGTCCAGCGTCTTAACACTGATCTTATTTCCACTCATCAGAAAATCATAATCCGGCGTAATGATCTCTTCTGTTTTTGCATACAAAATCATTCCTGCTACAATACCGCTGCTCCTTACATCCAGATTTTTCACATAAGTAAAAATCTGATACAAATTATTGGAGTGTAGGGTTTGGCTGTCATATTGGTTCTGAATCTGCATGGTACGGGAATAATACTTCGTATCAATGATAAGAATTTTTTCACCAAACCGCAATGTAATATCAGTTTTCATAATTGGAAGATAATCAATGATAACATCGTCGACATTCCAAGCTATCTGGGAAGAAGCTGCATGCAATTTTGGGTAGTGGTATCGATAATATTCTAGCACAAATTTCTCAAATAGCCGCGACATATGTTGTTCATCAAGAAACGTAGCCATTTTGTATTTGCCTTTTTCGGTTGATAGTAGCAAGCCATCGAGCACAAAATAGCAAATATTCAACAGCATTTTATAATGTTGATTATTTCTGTGAAACTTTAGTCTGTTCCATTGGATATCGGATGGCTCGATAATATCTACCGCATTCAGAAACAGCATTAATTTTTTCAGTGCTTTTTTGTGTTTTTCACTCACGAGTGACTGCCGCTGCAGGATAGTCGCTGTTGTTTTCAGTATCTGATTAAACAAATTATTTTCAGACATTTCATCGTACTCACAGGAAAGCATCTGTCTCCGTTGATATTTATTTTTTATCGTCCCATAGATGTCCAGTTTTCCTCGCAAAACAGAGAGATTATCACATTTTGTAACATAATCTCTATATATACCTTGTTTTATCAGCTTTGCAATACCTTTTAAAAGGATGGAGGCAAATAGATCGTGAATATTCTCAAACTCCTCCGCTGCAATTTCATCATATCCTGACTGTCTTAATATCTGAAAAGCATAAGTGAGCATATAATAAATATTTTTAATCAGAATACCCTTATCTTTAGTCATTGAACACACCACGCAATATGTTTTCCCACTTCTGCAGTTTTGGCTGCTCATCATACCAATACTCGTTCAGCATCGGAATAATATCGTATTCAACGACCTCCTTCATCCATTCTTCGGTACATTCCTTTTGACCGCAGAAATAACTTTGCCCAATGCAAAAGCCTTTCCCAAGAGAACTGTCTGCTATAATTTCTTTGTTAAGATCTTTAATTCGTTCGATCAAAGTATTGAATGTGTCGTTGTCCAAGGTTGCCTGATACGCCTTAAAACCATCCGAATTAAATCCCGAGGCTAATTCAAAGAAGCTAAAACGCCGGCGTAGGGCGTAATCCATCATAGCGAGGCTGCGGTCTGCTGTATTCATCATACCGATGATATATAGATTGCACGGAACCGCAAAGGACATCCCATTATACGCAAGAGTAGCCTTTGCGTCACGATAGTCTTTTTCAATTAGCATGAGCAGTTCGCCAAAAATTTTACTCAAGTTGCCGCGGTTTATCTCATCTATAATAAAAAAGAATGGTTTGTCTGGCTCATTCGCTGCCTTCTGGCAGAAACGATAGAAAATGCCATACTGCAATTCAAATCCATCACCCCGTGGCTTATATCCCATGACAAAATCTTCATAGGAATAATTCTGGTGAAACTGAACAAATTCAATACGGCTGTCATCTTCATTTCCAATAATAGCATATGCCAGACGCTTTGCTGCAAAGGTTTTGCCAACACCCGGAGGTCCCTGCAAAATAAGATTTTGTTTATTCCTTAACAAGGAAACCAAGGTATCAAAATTCTCACCGGTCATATACACTTCTTTTAGAAATTCATCCTTGGAATAAGCATCAGCCGTTTCCTTTTGAGCAATGGGGTTTTCCTCGCGGATTAAGTCCGTAATAAAATCAAATTCGTCCTTTGTGAGCTTAAAAAGACTGCCATTTGGGTTTTCAAAGAACTCCATATGCTCCAGTTCAGGATAGTTTTTCAGCGTAGCATAGTCAATCGGTGTGGACAAACCTTCAATTTTCTCAAAATATAGTCTTTCACCATCATTTTCTTGTACTATCTTTGCAAGAGCCACCACCTGTTTTACTGGGTTCGATTCATATCCAATTACAACATCTCCAGCTTTTGCATCCAAAAAGTTCTGAAAGATGCGGCGTTTATTACCATTGTCATTGTAAAGTGTATAGCTTTGCACTTTACCGACACCTATTTCGGAAAAGCTCCAAATCTTCGGATTGGCATTCAGCCACCAGTAGCTGCGATTCTTTGTGTTGTTTCCCTCTGCAAATAAAGGTACTTCAGAAAGGTCAAACTGATCCAATGCCTTGCTCAGTTCATCGCGCAACTTCCAAATATAGATTCCTTCAGTGCTTTGATCTGCATGCTTCCCTACATACAGAATCGGCCACCATTTTGAATTCTCGTTGTCTTCAGTCTTAACAGGGCACCCAGTAGTCTTAGCTACTCGTTTTGCAAGTGCTGAAGAACCCGAATTATAGAAATTCTTCGTTGCACCATATTTAATAGAAAGTTGCGTACAGGTAGCCATGCCGCCATGGTCTTTCATACGCTTCATGATTTTTAGGCTGTTTTGGTCAAACACTGTTTTATCAGCAAGAAGTTCTAACCATTGTTCTGTCGATATATTTGGACTGTAGTCAGCTGGGAACCATTCTGCTTTCTTATAATAACGGCTGATATAAAAACCTACATCAATGGTCAACGTCTTAAATGCCGGATCCGGATAGCAATCGTCTGTTATTACAGATTTCAGCATTTCTACCAATTCTTTATCTTTTTCTACATATGCACAGATTTCATTATAGAGATTAAGCCCACCAATCAAGTTTGCTGTGGAGGAGCCTCTTTTGGGAATAAAATCACTTTCCAGCTCCTTTGCGACTTTAACATACTCAGAGTACTTGTAAATATAATATTTATCAGGATAGCGCAGCCAGAGATAGGTACTAATAGAATTTAGATTCTGATAATGCTGCTTCCATGCACCATTATCGTGCTTTACCCGCAGCGTTTCGGCATCGGACTCAAATTTCTCGACACGTTCAGCAAGCCCTTTGGTTTCATCATAAAGATTGAGGAACATAGCTCTGACCGCTTCCATTTCTGCTTCCGCAAACGCTTTTATCATGCCCCTTGGAAAATAGCTCCTTGCAGCAAGCAGATTATCTGTTTTATCTGTTGCTTTCATGAACATATCCAAAAAATCTGAAGCATGAATATCCCAGTGATCTTGAAAATGCTTCACAGCTTCCCATTTATATTTTTCTTCATTCCATTGGCTTGGTATGAAATTCTTTTTGTAACTGGTAAGAACAGCCTCCAATTTTTCGGTATTTATCATATCGCTATACCCCCTTAGCTTGTGATATCATAACATTCATTGCATTCTGCAAGTTTTGGGCTTTTCTGTTAACACAGCTCATAAGATTAATGTTTAATTTTCACGACATATACTTATCTATTTAATTATAAACCAAATTATGTGGTCAACCTCTAACATAGTTTTCTGTTCATTGAGTATCTCTTTTTAATTTTCTGCATATGTCAGTTACTCTAAAGTATAGACCTTTTATGACATATGTCAATAACTTATTATAATCGATTAATCATACTGGCGGTATAAGCTGCGCCAAATCCATTATCAATATTGACTACGCTAACACCACTTGCACAACTATTTAACATGGATAACAGGGGTGACAATCCATTAAAATTTGCACCATATCCAACACTGGTAGGTACTGCTATGACAGGCTTATCAACCAGACCACCTACCACGCTGGCTAATGCTCCTTCCATACCTGCAATGACGATGACAACTTTTGCACCACGAATGACATCCAATCTAGCAAAGAGACGGTGAATGCCTGCCACACCTACATCTGTAATAACCTTAACCTGGTTCCCTAGAATAAGAGCGGTTTCTTTTGCTTCTTCAACAACTGGTAGGTCAGAGGTCCCAGCTGATACAATGACTATGTAGCTATCGGTTTTGGGCAGAGGGCTTTGTTCAATGGTAATAACTTTACCTAGGCAATTAAATTGAGCCTCAGGCGCAAAATCACGAACGGATAAAAACATCTCTTCAGTAGCACGCGTGGCTAGAATATTGTTTTTAGTGGTTAACATAAACTTCACAATATCCTTGACTTGATCTACAGTTTTACCTTCACAATATATCACTTCTGGATAACCAACCCTTAGTTCACGGTGATTGTCAATGATAGCAAAGCCAAGGTCCTTAAAAGGTAGGTCCTTTAATTGTTCAATGGCATCATCTACAGAAGTATTCTGGTTTTGTACATTGTTTAATAGTTTTTTTAAGTCATTATAGTTCATAATATCACCTTATATAATGAAACATGGGAAAAATTCATTATTCATTTTCCTCTCTAAATTTATATAATCATACCTTGACGCTGCCGATTAGTTCTATCACATATGGTAAGCTGTCCTATACAGCTAGACTATTTCCCCCGAGGATCTAATTACAGACTATGGATTTATTTAATAATCATATTAGATTGCGCCAGATTGCAACGAAGTAGCAATTTCCTGCAGGTTAGCCTGCAGGAATAAGTCGCAAAGGGACTTACTGGGGATCAATCATACTATTAAAACTTCCGATTTGGTAACCTAAAAGGTCAATGGTAACAAACTGAAACCCGAATTCTTTTAGTTTTTTAGTGATAGCATCAGCAAGTTCATTTTCCATAAGTCTTAAAATATTATCTTTGGGTACTTCTATTCTAGCAAGAGCTCCATGACTTCTTACTCTAACTGCTTTAAATCCTAAGTCCATTAAATACTTTTCAGATAACTCTATTCTTCTTAGGCTTTCTTTATCAACCCTCGTATTATGAGGTAACCTTGTCATTAAACAAGCATAAGCCGGTTTATCCCAAATAGGCAGACCCAATTCTTTTGCCATTTTTCTTACTTCGACTTTATCTATTTGATTTTCAAGAAGAGGGCTCACTACATGCAGTTCTTTTAAAGCTTTCATACCAGGGCGAAAATCTTTTGTATCATCAAAATTTGAACCATCTAACACATAATAAAAGCCTTTTTCTTTTGCAAGCTCTATAATCATATTAAATATGTGCCTTTTACAAATATAACAACGTTCCTTAGGATTGTCCAATAAAACATCCATGATTTCCACATCAATAATGGTATGTGGAATTTGATATCTATTGGTAAATTCTTTTGCTTCTTCAATTTCCCAATCAGCAATGTAAGGACTGTTAATGGTAATGGCTAAAACATCATCCCCTAATACATCATGAGCCACTTTTAGTAGTAAAGTACTATCTACACCTCCAGAAAAAGCAATGCATACTTTACCTAGTTTTTTTATAAATTCTTTTAATTTAGTAAGTTTATTTGAATGGTTCATTACTTCTCCTTTTACTTTTGTATCATTTTATAAACTTCGTCATAGATATCCTTAATAGGTACATCATTTGCTTTTGCCAAACACTCACATTCTGAAAATTCTGGCTTGACTTTGATAACTTTTCCATTAAGAATACCCTTTTTAATTGTGATATCACCATATTTTGTTTTTACTTTCTCAAAAGCCCGATTAAGCATTATTTTATCTACATAACGTTGTCTTATCCCTAATGTGGATGTTTCTCGAAATATAATTTGCTGCATCCTTTTAGCATTTTTCTCGTTAACTAAAACACTAAACAAGGTCGCAGGACGTCCTTTTTTCATGATAATGGGTGTTTTATATACATCTAGAGCGCCATTTTCAAATAATATATCTTCAATATATGAAAAAAACTCCGGGTTCATATCATCTATATTGGTCTCAATTAGAATTTGCCTTTCAGTTTCATTCAAATTTTTTAATTCACCTACAAACACCCGTAAGACATTAGGAATTTCAAAATCTTTTGTTCCTAACCCATAACCTGTTTTCTGCATATTAAAACTTAATTCATCTGTAAACTCATCAACAGTAGCTTTTAAAATGGCTGCCCCAGTCGGAGTTGTGGTTTCAGATTGCACTCTACCTTTGTGAATAGGTATGTTTTTCAATATTTCAGAAACAGCCGGTGCAGGAACTGGGAATAATCCATGTGCACACTTTACCATACCACCACCCACTTCAACGGTGGATGAGTATATTTTATCAACCTTTAAATAATCAATACAAATGGCAGCTCCAATAATATCAACAATAGAATCAACAGCCCCGACTTCATGAAAATGCACTTCATATAAAGACTTACCGTGTACTTTTCCTTCAGCTTCCGCTACTTGCCTAAAGATATCCATACTTAATCTTTTGACAGTTTTTGATAAAGAGCTGCTATTTATAATTTCCTCTATTTCTTTTAAACCCCTATGTTCATGGTTGTGGTTATGGTTATGGTTATGGTTATGGTTATGGTTATGGTTATGGTTACGTTCAT
>Ga0265293_10013032_pt1 | contig 10888 bp, 6 predicted proteins | sample Munlanlewell138R_FD_192505 | JGI IMG/M metagenome (GOLD analysis project Ga0265293, IMG submission 192505) | Leachate microbial communities from a municipal landfill in Southern Ontario, Canada - Leachate well 138R | ecosystem: Engineered > Solid waste > Landfill > Unclassified | place: Canada... | reverse complement strand
TTTCAGAAAATAATCTTCGGGCGCCGAATTAGAGGTGAGAAGCCCAACCGTCTCGAATTCTAAGCGTTCCTGCAGGGTTTTCTCGGCTTGGCCGCGATACGGCCCAGCGATCCTGTCAACGACTAATCCATAATGCCTCAACTCCCATCGCGCAAATCCTGGCCAGCACGTCCCACATGGCCTCGCTCTGCTTTGTTCACCCGGAGGTTCCCGCCCTGGGAAGAAATAGAGCAGCACATTTGACTCCGGTATTCCCCGACGCGTTATCCTTCGGCAAGCCAAGTCCGGGCTTTTGAGGTCTGATCCGGTGTAAAGAACGCGACGGGAGCGCTCCGGAGAGCTACCCCCGCGAACAGCGTGAGATCAGTTTCCCATTTTCGGTTGGCAACGTAGTATGCGCCTCCTGTTCGCGCTCCTGATAGAAGAATACGGTGGAAAGCGGTCAGGATTACCGCTTTTCGGGAACGACCCTATCCCCGGTGTGATTATAATAGCCAATCGAATTTAATTACGGTAAGCATTTTTTTAAGACGAAAGCGGTAAAATGAACGGGATAAAAAGAAGAGGGTTAACCTGATATCGGCTAACCCCTTGATATTCTTGGTGCCCCCGGCATGACTCGAACATGCGGCACATGGATTAGGAATCCATTGCTCTATCCACCTGAGCTACGGGGGCAAGGTTTTTGATTATAAACATTTCTTGTTTTGATTTCAATAGAAAGTCCCGGACCGCTCCTTTTAGCTGCGGAGAAGACGGCGGCATAGCGACAGGCAAGTCCTTGATATAAACCATGAAAGTCTATCATTGCGTTGACGTGTGCGACAAATTCTGGTAAGATAGGAGATCTTAAAGAGGCATGTATGCCTTACTTCTCCATTCCAATACAAGCCTCTTCGCTTAATACAGGAGTATATTTTTCTGCGTTGAACATAAACCTCAATCTAATCCAGGTCGTGAACTACTACAGGAGGTAACACCATGGGTAAAGTAGAAGTGTTCGAGAACAAGCGCCCCGTACTCGGTATCAACAGTCTCGGAAGGATCGGAAAACTGTCGCTCTGGCATCATGTCGCGAGGAAATACTTCCAAGAGATCGTCGTCAACCTTGGCCGCGATGTCGGCAACGGTATTCCGGCGATAGCCCAGCTTATTGAAAAAGATGCAACCTATGGAAGTATTCATAAGTTCCTGTACGGCATCAACTCGAAAAGGATAATCGAAATTGTCGACGAGAAGAAAGGAAAGCTCCTGATCGACGGCATCCCTGTCACTATCCTTCGGGAAAAACGCAATCCTGCCGAGATAGGATGGCGGGACCATTCGGTGGACCTCGTTATCGAGGCGACCGGCAAGTTCCAGGACCCCACTATCGCAGCCGATGATAAAGGCGGAAGCATAAAAGGCCACCTCGCAAGCGGTGCCAGGGCGGTCATCAACTCATCGGCATTCAAGATAAAGAACAAGGCATTGCCGGTGCCTGACGATGCCGTAACGCTCATCTACGGCATTAACCATACCGCGTTCGACTACAAGAAGCACAAAGTACTATCCGCCGCTTCCTGTACGACGACCGGGCTCGCGCACATGATAAAACCGCTTTTGGACAACGCGGCTACGAGCAAGATATTGACGGCTTCGATGTCTACGGTGCATGCCGTAACAAATTCACAGAGCATCCTCGATAAGACACCGAAGGCCGGCGAGAAGGATTTGAGGAAGAACCGCAGCACGCTCAACAATATCATCCTTACATCGACAAACGCCGCGGCGGCACTGGTCCAGGTTATTCCCGAGGTAAAAGACATCGGTTTTATGGCCGACTCCATCCGCGTCCCGACAAATACCGAATCCCTGATCGTCCTTAACCTGACGTTCCAGGTCCGGACCGGTGCAGACGGAAAAAAAGAAGCCGTAACAACAAAGGTGCTCAACGACCTGTACCAGAAGGCAGCCGATAACGATCCCGAACATCTCCTGATTTTTTCGACGGAACAGAACGTTTCCACCGACCTTATAGGCACTGATGCAGCGATAGTCATCGAGGGCCAGTTCAACCACACAAGGACGGCACACATCGATGTTGATGTCGCAGCAATCCCCAATGTGCCGGATGAATTGTTGAAAGCCGTCCCGGAGGGAAGTATGAAAGTCCCCGTCGTCCACGCCAAGGTCTTCGGCTGGTACGACAACGAATACGGCAGCTACACGAACCGGATGGGCGACCTCGCCGTGTACGTCCACAAGAGCATGACGTAACAGCCGCGAAGCGGCTGTTGTATTAATTTTCAGGTCTCACGTCTCAAGAAAAAGAAATAAAAGAATGCCCCGGAAATTTTCGGGGCATTCTTTTATCATTAGTTTTTGCCTGAGACAGCGTCAAAGCATAATCTTGTACGATTCTTCTTTCTCTATATCATGCTTGCCGAAATAGACCGCACCAGTCCATCCGTCGATGCTGATGTAGTCCCCTCCCCGTATAATTTGGTTCTCGCACTGGCTGAAGGCTTCGTTCTCATATACATGCAGTTTGCTGAAACCTACGACACCTACCTTATTGAGTTGGGGTATAGTTACAGCGGCATGTGATGTCCCGCCGCCGCGTGCGGTCAATATCCCTTCCACTTTGAGAATAATGCCGACATCATCGGGGACAGTGTCCGGCCTGATAAGAATAAGAGGTTCCTTGCTGTTTTTCTTTCGGTATTTCGCAATTTCTTCCTCGGAATACACCACTCGCCCCGTCAGTGCGCCGCCGCTCACCCCTATCCCGATGCCCAACAGTGACCGCTCGAGTTCCGGACTATCCTTGAATGTCAACACCTTTCCGGCGCCGCGCTGTACCATATCGCGGGTCTGGAGGATGTAAAGGCCCTTCGGGTACTTGCTTTCGAATGTAAACTCTATCTCCTGGTGGTTGAACCTCTTCTCGTAAACAAGGAATTCGGCGAGCTTGACAAGTTCTGCGTATATGTCGGGAAAACGTTTTTCGAGGGAAATTATCGACTGCCGCATCTCGGAAACCCTCTGCTTCTCGGATATCGGGTATGTTTCAACGAGGCCTGAAACGATATCATCCCCCTGAACGCCGAATATGAAATCACCATACAACGCTACGTTCTGTGACGAACCGCGCGGGTCACGGGTAAAGATGACGCCGGACCCCGAGTTCTCGTTAAGATTGCCGAAAACCATGGCCTGAACTATAACGGCAGTACCCCATTCATCGGAAACATGCATCTGATGACGGTATATCTTCGCCTGTTGTGAATCCCACGATGCAAACACGAGCATGATGGCATCCTGGAGCTGTTTCCGAGGATCGTCGCTAATAATGATCCCCCGGTCCTTCATGGCCTGTCTATATGACAGGGCCAGTTGCTTCATTTCCTCAGGCCGGAACTGGATCTTCTTTGTGACGCCGTATTTCAACTTGTAGCTGTTCATGACCTCGTCAAAGATATTTCTTTCCAGCCCCTGGAACATCCCCCATGTCTGCAGGAACCTCCGGTAAGAATCCCACGCTGCCCAACGGTATTGCGGGTTGCGGCTCAAACCCTCCGCAATGGTCTCGTTCATCCCCACGTTGAGAAACGAATGCATCATCCCGGGCAGGGAGATCGTCGCGCCGCTGCGCACCGACAGCAAAAGGGGATTGCGCGGGTTCCCGTACCTCTTGCCGGTGACACGTTCCAACGACTGTATCTCATTGAAGATCCGGGCGCTGAGATCTTTAAAGATATACTTGTAGCCTACAACCGCGTCGTATCCCCTGAAAACTTCCGTTGTAATGATAAAGCCCGGAGGAACGGGAAAACCAAGCGATGCCATTTCTTTCAAGAAATATCCTTTGTTTCCGATCAGCACCTGGTTGTCGATGTCTTTGTTCTTCTTGTAGATCGGAGATATTGTCAACTCGGGAATATAGGCCATGACCAGGTTGAGGATCTGCTTGTTGTCCTTGAATTTTTCAACCTCTTGGCCCAGGGCGCGGATGATGGAATTGATGAAATTATCAAATACCTGCAGACCGAAAGCCGACGCAATGACAGACCGGATAAAATTCTCCGAGTTCCGGTAGATTATTTCCTGGATGGATTGACCTTCCTCTCCATCGCCTTTTCCCGCATTCATTTGACCGATAATAATAGGCAGGTTCTGCGCATGGGTGTCAATGTAATAATCACGGATGATGTCCTGGACCTGCTTCGAGATGAATTGAAAGATATCGATATATTGGTCTATCGAGAACTGACGTATTTGCAGTGCGGATGTTATATACCGCATCTTCGATACAAGGCCTTCTGTGGCAATACCATCGATATCGAGAGCTTTCACAAAAAGCCAGAGGTACTTATGGATCGTCATAAGTGTGCTTTTCGTAATGAATTTCAGGTTAAGGGATTGAATAAGCTTATCAAAAAGCATCGTGGCAAGGCTTTCTAGGCGGAACGTAAGGCCCATGGCCTCGAATTTTTCCTCCCGGTATGTCCCGTACATGGAAGGTATCCCGGCTGCAATATGTCTCTTGTGATAAATGTTCTCAAAATAGTCGGTCTTGACGGGAGATAATATCTTTTCTTTTAGCACTGCCAGCATGTCGAGTGTAATGTCCAGCGCAGCGTAATGGTCCTTCTTCTTCAATGCCCTTCTGAGGGATTTGATCTTTGGTATCTCGAGCATACACGAGATCTCGAGGTCGCGCAAAAGGTCAATATGCTGGTGATTATATTTTTTGAATATGAGCTGATAATAACGCAGGATCAGCCGGGCCCTTTCCCGTTCCCTTTCACTGATCTTGCGAACACCGTTTACTTCCTTTGATATGCGTGCAGAATCCCACTCCAGAAAATTTTTCGGGTCGTTCTTCGCGCGCATTAGGAGGTTTTTGAAGGTTGTATGAAGGTCATCGAAGTATTCGCCTTCGTTATGGACCTGGTCGAAAACCTCCTGCGGAAGATGGGGCTTTATAAATGACTTATCCCTCGTTGCCCAGTAACGAAAGATGTCCTCGGTAAACGGGACAAGCAGGCTGTTGCTTTCTACGTGGGATTGTTTTCTGAGATAAAAGATCAATTTATCGTTCCGGGCCGATAGTTCGTCGACATTTGTCGACGTCTCGCGCAATTCACCTTCCGCCCCGATCTCCGTGAAAAAGATCGGGAACAACCGGAGGAGCTGCTTCGCCAGGTTATACGATGGCATAATATCGGAATTGAGAAATCCCGAGATCTCCTTTTGGAACAGGTCTGTATCTTTGACAAAGACACCCTTGCGTTCAAGATTGATGACGAGGGCGGACAAAAGCCTTCTCGTCCATCGCGGCCTGATGCCGATTATCCTGAGCCACGACCGGATGTTCTCGATATGTGAAGGGTTGGACTTGATCTGCCATTCTTCGGTTGACCCCTCGATATCGGGATATTGGAACCCGAAAGCGATCAATTCATCGATAAACGAGTCAACCAGGGGATGGTCGTTCTGATCGAAAACGCCCCGGGCAAGTGTCGTTATGCAATCGATTATCTTACTCTGATGCTTGCCCCCCTGGCCCGTGCGCCTCATCGAGGCAAAGACCTTTTTGATAAACTCATTCAAGTCCTGATCACCTGTTTGCCCGAACACTTTGCCCAGGCATCTGTTGATCTCGATAAGGGCCGAAGCATGGATGTCCACGAGACCAGGCACATTGAGTATACGGAACAGGAAATCGAGCTTGACGAGGAAACGCCTGTCGGTGAATGTTGCCGATCTTTCAAGTTCATCGGCGACAAGCAGATACCCGTTCACGATCTGAAAATAGTCCGGTATATCAAGATACGCCAAGATCTGTGAGTCTGCCTGTGACGTGACAGCCTGATGCAGAACTTCGAGTCTTTCGAGAAGTTCCGCTATACGTGTATGGCTTAAAGGGTCGACGATCTTTTTGAATTCCGACCGTGCTTCGCCACTGTTACTGTCGGAATCGAACCAATCTCCCGGGTCGGGTTGCGTCATCCAAAAGTCGTACGTACTCCGGAACACCCTGTAGAGAAGGCCGCCGAGGACCTTGCCCTCTATGGTGCACTCCTGGTCTTTCAGAAGGCCCATGGTCGACTTGAGATAGGTCGATGATTTTCTCAAGAAGGGATGCTTTCCCTTCTCGGCATGCATGAGGAGAGATGAAAATAGGCCAAGAATGAGTTCCAGATTCCTGTTCAGCTCTTTGCCGCTCTTTCCGAGTATCGTATTTATAAATTCAAACAGGTACCGGACACCGCTGTCCTGGACATTTTCATCCTTCGCGTTCACGATAGTACTCATGTATATATCGGAAAGAAGTCGAAGCGCCTCCAGGCCATTTTCATGACGGTTGAAATCATAGAAATCGCCTATGGACAGGCTCTTTACCTGCTTCAACACATACTCCCAGTTAACGAACGGATGGTTGAGCTCAATAAGAAGGTCCTCCAATCGGCGAAGGATGCCATAATGGCCCTGCATCATCTCCATCAGGACCTTATATTTCTCCGGTATCTCGACCACGGCCTTAGTTCGCTCAAGATTGATCTCCAGTGCATCTGATTTAAAAGTAGGTTCTATATTGTCCATTTAAATAGATTAGCGGAAAAAGGATACGGAGTAAATACCGATTAGATCGTCAATCGTAAGTCGTAAGTCGTAAGGTGTTGAAAATCTTTATATTATGATGCAGATAAATGAAAATCTCAGGTATTCACTACTTACGATTGACGACTGACGATGAGGAAAAAAAGGGAGAGCAGTCGCTCTCCCTTTTTTTGGGCTCTTCTCAATTATTTTCCGAGTTTGCTTTTGAATTTCTCGATCATCTTGGGAACGACTTCCTTGTAGTCGCCGACAATGCCGAATGTCGCTGCCTTGAAGATGGGGGCATCGGGATCTTTGTTGATCGCGACGATACAATCTGATGTCCTCATACCGGCGAGGTGCTGGATGGCGCCGGAGATGCCGCATGCGATGTAAATTTTTGGTTTTACTGTCTTGCCGGTCTGGCCTACCTGGTGTTCGTAGGGGATCCATTCAGAGTCGACTGCCGCACGGGATGCGCCGACTGCGCCGCCGAGCATGTCTGCGAGCTGCTGAAGCATTTCAAAACCCGCTTCGTTGCCGAGGCCGCGGCCGCCCGACACGATGATGTCGGCTTCTACGAGGTTGACTGCTGATGCTGACTGGAGAAACTCAACAACCTTCGTTGAAATGTCTGCATCTGCCACTGAGAAGGATTCCTTGACAACTTCAGCTGTCCCTGCGCCTTTTTCCGGCATGGCGAATGCTTTCGGCCTGACGGTTGCGATCTGGGGTGCTGCCTTCTCGTTGACGACGGATACTGAAAAGTTACCGCCGAATGCTGCGCGGGTCATTTTGACTTTGCCGCCATCCATTGCAAGGCCGATCGTATCGGTGCAAAGACCGAAACCGAGCTGGGCTGCTGCTGCGGCTGCAACGTCGGTACCCATGATGGTTGCCCTGAAAAGGGCTACTTCGGGTTTGTATTTGTCGAGCAGGAACGCCGCTGCCTTGGCATATGCTTCGCCCCTGAAATCCTTGAAAACGTCGCCTTCGACTGCATAGACTTTGCTTGCTCCGTACGCTCCCGCTTCTTTTGCAAGGTCGTCTACCTTTGCGCCGATGACAAATGCGCATAGGTTGGAGCCGAAACCGCTGGCCAGCTCTTTGCCAATGCCGAGAAGCTCAAAAGACATGGGCGAAATCGCGCCTTCTTTATGCTCTATATATACCCAAACATCGTTAGCCATTGTATTTTCCCTCCTCCAAGTTATTTTATAACTTTCAAGTCAATGAGCTTGTCGGTGATCATGTTGGCAATTTCTTCGATCTCGCCCTTGAGGATCTCACCTGCGCCGCGCGGAGGCGGTACAGCGATCTCGACCACTTTCGTGCTTGCGCCTGCTGCTCCCACTTTGCCGGTATCTACACCCAGATCACCTGCGCTCCACTGAGGGATGTCAATCTTGGATGCTTTCCTGATGCCCATTAGGTTCGGAAGCCGCGGCTCATTGATACCCTTGATAACGGATACAACGGCGGGCAACTTTGCTTCGACTACTTCAATTCCGCCATCGATGGCCCTTTCAACAACGATCTTCTTGGCCCCTGCGTCGATGGAGCGGACTTTGCCAACCTGTGTAAGCGGACTGAATCCGAGGATTGCGGCAAGTTCTGCGCCGACAACACCGGTGTTGCCGTCTGTGGACTGCTTGCCGCAGAAAACGACATCAACATCGCCTGCTTTTTTGATCGCTGCAGCGAGAACGTATGCGGTCGCATATGTATCGGAACCGGCAAACGCGTCATCGCAGCAAAGTGCTGTTTCGTCGACTGTCAATGCGAGGGCATTGCGCAGTACGTCCTTGGCGCCTTCAGGCCCCATGGAAATGGCCACAATCTCACCATCGTAATTCTCTTTGGTGAGAAGTGCTTCTTCGAGAGCAAATTCGTCAAAAGGATTCGTGATGGAATCCATGCCGTCCCTGCTCAGGGTCCCTTTTGGGATATCCCATTTGATCTCTGCTTCGGTATCAGGAACCTGTTTTAAACAAACCGCTATCTTCACAGTGTCCTCCTTATATGTTTTATTCACCCGTAAAGGTGGCTTTCCTTTTTTCTACGAACGCCGTCATGCCTTCTTTCTGGTCCTTTGTTGCAAAACAAAGACCGAAATCCTTTGCCTCGAGCGCGAGCCCTTCCTTGTTGTCGAGCGACAGGCTCTTGTTCACACATTCTTTTGCCAGCCGGACGGCGAAAGGGCCGTTTGCAGCTATCTTGTTGGCGAGGGCCGTGACTTCGGCCATCAGTTGATCGTCGGGAACAACTTTATTGAGTAGGCCCATTTCATATGCCTCCGCGGCACCGATCGTTTTTCCTGAAAAGATCAGTTCTTTTGCCTTTGCAAGACCTGCGAGCTTTGCCGTACGCTGCGTCCCGCCAAAACCCGGATGAATTCCGAGCGTCGTCTCGGGGAACCCGACCTTCGCCTTGTCCGACGCATAAATAATATCACATGCAAGTGCAACCTCGAAACCGCCACCCAGTGCAAAGCCGTTCACAGCGGCGATCACGGGCTTTTCCATATTCTCTAACGTGGCGAATGCCTCATGCCCCCGCGCGGAAAACGCCATGCCTTCGAGGGCCGTCAAGTCTTTCATCTCGAGGATATCCGCCCCGGCGACAAACGCCTTTCCCTCGCCTGTAACAATGACAACCTTGATCGTTTTGTCCGCATTCAAGGCCTCTCCTGCAGCCTTAAGCTCGACAAGCGTCTCAGAGTTGAGGGCATTTAAGGCCTTGGGCCGATTGAATTTCAGTATTGCGATACCATCTTTCTTTTCGACGATAAGGTTTTTGAATTCCATTATTACGCCTCACATTCGAGAATCGCTGCGAGACCCATACCGCCGCCGATGCACATCGAGGCAAGACCGTACTTGAGACCGAGTCTCTTCATCTGGTACAGGGCCGTTGTCACAAGGCGGGCGCCGGTGCATCCGATCGGATGACCGAGGGATATGCCGCCGCCGAACATGTTGCATTTGTCCGTGTTCACGCCGAGTTCCCTGATGCATGCGATCGCCTGCGATGCGAACGCTTCGTTCAACTCGATGTAGTCGATGTTGTCTATGGTCATGTTGACCTTCTTGAGGGCTTTCTGGATCGCCGGGATGGGACCTAAACCCATGTATGCCGGATCGAGACCGCCATTTGCCCAGGAAATGATCTTGCCCATCGGTTTCAGGCCGAGTTCGTTTGCCTTGTCGCGTGACATCATGACGCATGCCGCCGCGGCATCGTTGAGGCCGGATGCATTGCCTGCAGTCACTGTGCCGTCTTTCTTGAATGCCGGTCTAAGGGCCGACATTTTCTCGATCGAGGTATCCATAGGTCTTTCGTCCGTATCGAATGCCCCGGGGCCTTTTTTAGTTTTGATGGGAACGGGAACTATCTCATTCTTAAAAAGTCCGCCCTTGATGGCTGCCATTGCCCTCTGGTGGCTCAACAGACCGAACTCATCCTGCTCCAATCTCGAAATGCCGTATTTTGCAGCGATATTCTCGGCGGTATTACCCATATGATAGTCATAAAAAATTTCCCAGATGCCGTCGAGGACCATAATGTCTCTCGCCTGTGTATCGAACATGCGGGCGCCGAATCTCAAGGACGGGATTGCAAACGGTGCAAGGCTCATGTTCTCCATGCCGCCGGCGACGACAATTTCATTATCGCCAACCTGGATAGACTGCTGTGCCAGGAGCAGCGCCCGTAAACCTGATGAACATACCTTGTTTATCGTAAAAGCAGCTGTTTCTTTGGGAACGCCACCGCGGATACTCGCCTGGCGACCCGGGTTCTGGCCCTGCATTGCCTGGAGGACATTACCCATAATGACCTCGTCGATCACAACTTCTTTCAGGCCGGGGTCATAATCATAATACTTTGCCTCGAGTTCTGTGTCCGTCTTTCCCTCAAATATCTTCGGGGCAACCTCTTTATCTTTGTTCCGAGACGGCCTCAAACCTGCCCTTTTGACCGCTTCCTTGATGGCTATTCCGCCGAGTTCGACTGCCGGCACATCCTTCAACGATTGACCGAACTGCCCTATCGCAGTCCTGGCGCACGAAACAATAACGGCTTCTTTCATACAGGTCTCCTTTCTTAAGTTGAAAAAAATTTCACAATCTTTTTATCTTAATTTCCTGTAATTGTCAACGATTTTAGTAACTGGCGCACCATCTGCGGAAGTTTGCAGGGGGACGTTACGGGATGCGAAGAAAGCGCGTCAAAGCACTTGCCATGATCACGCATATCCCCAGGAAATGGACCCCCCACCTGAACCCTACCAGGTCCCCGG
>Ga0265293_10013030_pt1 | contig 10890 bp, 12 predicted proteins | sample Munlanlewell138R_FD_192505 | JGI IMG/M metagenome (GOLD analysis project Ga0265293, IMG submission 192505) | Leachate microbial communities from a municipal landfill in Southern Ontario, Canada - Leachate well 138R | ecosystem: Engineered > Solid waste > Landfill > Unclassified | place: Canada... | reverse complement strand
GGCCGACCTGTACGACGAACGCGGGCACGAGCTGCAGTCACTCTCGCTGCAGTTTCTGAACCTCGGTGGGCTCAGCGGCTTCACCGGCCCGATCCGCACCATCCGTTGCTTCCAAGATAATGCGCTCGTGCGGGAGACCCTCTCGGGCCCGGGCGAGGGGGCTGTGCTCGTGATCGACGGCGGGGGCTCGCTTGAGACCGCGCTCGTCGGCGACATCATTGCCGCGCTCGCCGTGGATAACGGCTGGTCCGGGCTGATCGTGAACGGTGCGGTGAGGGATCGGGTCGCGCTCGGCACCCTTCCGCTCGGTGTGAAGGCGCTTGGTTCGAACCCCGCGAAGTCTGCGAAGACGGGGGCGGGGGAGCTGGATGTTCCCGTCGAGGTGGGCGGGGTGACGTTCCGGCCCGGTGCGACGGTGTGGTGCGATGACGACGGGATCCTCGTCGAGCACTGATGGGCCCGCGTGGCTCAGGCATCGAGCCCTGATCGACTCGTGCGGCTTAGGCGTCGAGCTGCTTGATGAGTTTCTTCGCGCCCCGCGTGCCTGATGCGCCGGCGGCGAGGGAGCGGACCTTGAGCTCGGCGTCGCTCGTCACGACCGTGACCGCGGATCCGCGGTGCGCGGCGCTTGCGGTTTCCGCGACGATGGCGTCGTCACCGAGATCTTCGGCGTCGACGACTCGCACGTGCGGGGTGCTGTCGAGGCCGCGTGCGACCCCTTCGGTGACGAGCACCCAGTCGGGGTAGGCGCGGTCGATGCCCGACACACGGGTTTCGTCGATGCCGAGAAAGCCTGCGCGGATCCCTCGCCAGCCTGCGGCGGCCGTTTCGATCCGGTCGCGAAGCCTCTCGGCCGCGCCGCGGCGATCTTTCCACCAGCCGTCTGGCACCGCGCCGACCACGTTCGCGGTGTCGACGATGACGGTTGGTGCGGTGCAGATGAGGGGGCGCAGCAGGCGCCAGCTCGCCTCGAACGCCGGGTGGAGGGGGAACTGCTCGACCTCTGCCACACGCACCCACTCGAGCGCGTGGCTCTCGGGGTCGGTGATTTCCGGTTCGAAGCGTGCCGTGACGTCGGCGATGAGGGTCGTGTAGGTCCAGCCGCCGCGGTCGAGCACGTGGGTGAACCGCGGGCGCATGGAGTTGTCGGGAACGCCAGCTTCTTCCTGGGATTCGCGGAGTGCCCCGGCGAGCGCGCTCTCGTGCTGGTGGCGTGCGCCGCCCGGGATGCCCCACGTGTTGCCGTGGTCGCTCCAGCTCACCCGGTGCTGCAGCAGAATCGCGTCGCGTTCGCGGTCGAAGGCGAGGAGCCCGGCCGCACCGAAGCGGCCCCAGTAGCGCAGGCCGTCGGCGGCGGTGACCCAGGAGTCGCCGGGGTCTCGAAGGTCACTCATGCTTTCAGCGTAGCAATGCTGGGCATCTTCGGTGTCTATTCCGTGGGGAGCGGGAAGGGGAGACAATGGGGGTATGAGTATCACAGAGGGTTCGATGACCGTGCTCGATGATGCCGCCTGCTGGGAGCGTCTCGCGACGCAGCAGGTCGGTCGACTCGTCACCCATGTCGGTGACCTGGTTGATGTTGTGCCGATCAACTTCGTGGTGGACGGGGAGAGCATCGTGTTCCGCACCGCGTCGGGCAGCAAGCTCGCCGGGCTGACCGTGAACAACGCGGTCGCGTTCGAGGTTGACGAGATCGGTGAGGAGCGGGGGTGGAGTGTCGTGCTGCACGGGCGGGCGCACGCGCTCGAGACGGAGGCGGAGATCGCCGCCGCCGAGAAGTTGCCGCTGCGGCCGTACGTGCCGACTTTGAAGCCGACGTTCGTGCGCGTCGTCGTGGAGACGCTGTCGGGGCGTGCCTACGAGTTCGGTGAGGAGCCGCGCCACGAGGACGTGCAGGAGGGGTGAGGGGTTCGCCTTTGCTGGGTGCACCGATGCCGGGTGCGATAGTGCCGGGGCTCGCGCGGTGACGCTCTTGGGTTCCGGTTCTTCGCGGGAAATTCGCGTGGTCATTCTTGTCTCGCAGTTATGAGTAAGATGGAGGGGTTGCCTCGCGAAGGCGTGGTGGCAACGGGCTGTGGCGCAGCTTGGTAGCGCACTTGACTGGGGGTCAAGGGGTCGCAGGTTCAAATCCTGTCAGCCCGACCAAAAAATCGCGGAAATTCAACGGTTTCCGCGATTTTTTCGTAGGTGCAATTTGATCCGGTCATCACAAACCCATCTTTTTGACACTCTGGCGGTTCACTCGGGTGGCAGTCACCCGGCAGGGCCGAGACCGCCCCGGTTGTGTACGGTCAGCTGCGATGCGCGCCGTGCACCTGTTCGTCATGGACACCGAAGCACAACCCACCCCGTGGGACCTGGAGCCCCTGATCGATGTCGGCGAGCTGGCCACGTATTTGGGCATCCCCGTCTCGACGATCTACGACTGGCGCACCCGCGGCCTCGGCCCGCCCGCGTACCGCTTCGGCAAGCACCTGAAGTTCGCCGTCTCCGACGTACGTGTCTGGATCGAGCAGCAACGCGACGGCGCCGAGGCGTCCCCGCTCGACGGGAGGTGACGCGATGAGCCGCCCACGCCTCACCATCGGCACCTTCGGCACGATCGGGTTTCAGACCGCGTCGAACGGTCGCGTGACCGCCCGTGCGAGGTATCGCGACTGGGATGGAAAGTCACGGCTCGTGCAAGCCACCGGCGACACGAAGCGCGCCGCTGAACAAGGATTGAAAGCGAAGCTTGCCGAGCGCACGCTCTACCAGCCCGCAGGCATCGGGCTGACTGCCGACAGTCCGTTCCCCGACCTGGTGGCGTACTGGCTTGAAGATCTCGATCTTGAAGACCGGCTCTCGACCACCACCCGACAACTGTACGAACGCAACATGCGCACGCTAGTGATGCCCGCGCTCAAAGACCTCACGCTGCGCGAGATCGGTGTGGCGCGCTGCGACCACTTCTTGAAGCAGCTTGCGAAGCAAAGCTACAACCGTGCCAAGCAGGCCCGGGTGGCATTGCGGCTCGCGCTCGGGCTCGCGGTGCGGCACGAGGTGCTGCCGCGCAACCCGATGGATCACGTCTCGCGGCTCCGGAAACCGCCAACAACACCGAACGCACTCACCCCCGCCGAGGTGAACGCCATCCGCACTGCGATCGCATTCTGGGAGACCGGGCTCTCGCCCACTGGACCGAAACCGGACGGGCAGCTCGGCGCGATTGTCGAGGTGATGCTCGGCACGTCGGCCCGCATCGGTGAGGTGCTCGCGATTCGTCGCCGCGATATCGACATTGTGAGTGCCCCGCCGTCGATTCGCATTAGCGGCACCATCGTCGCGCACCGCGGCGAACCCACCCAGCGGCAGGATCATCCCAAGACCGCGAAGTCCAGACGCACCGTCGCGCTCCCCGCGTTCGCTGCCGAGGCGGTGCGGCTCAGGCTCGCCCGCCGTGATGATGCCTCGCTTGATGCACTGTTGTTCTGTAATCGTGACGGTGGCCCGCTGACCACGAACAACGTGCGCAGGCAGCTTCGGCACGTGCTCGACCTCGCGGGCATCGAGGGCGTCACACCGCACATGTTTCGGCGCACGGTTGCCACCGCAATCAGCAATGAGGCTGGCGTCGACCTCGCCGCCGAACTGCTCGGGCACACGGACCCGGCGATCACGGTGCAGCACTACATCCGCCGCAACGAGATGGTCAACCCGGCGACCGCCGAGATGCTCGACCGCGCTTTCGGGAAGAAAGCGTAGACATTCGCGGATGCTCGGCGTACCGTTGCAGCATGTCCGCCGACCTCGGGTCAACCACTCGCGACGTGACAGAAACGGACTAGAGGTAGCGTGACGGCCCCGCAAATTTTGCGGCACCGTCACCTGATCCGCGGAATTTCAGGTCCCGCCGATTCGGCGGGACCGTTGAACCCGTGAAGTAGCGCTTCATGCGGATTTTGGGATGGCGGTTGGGGTTGAGGTTGGGCGTCACACCCGCATGCCTGCTCCTCCAGCTCAAAACTACTTCGAACGCGCAAGAGTTCGACCTGGGCATGACAGTCTCCTCCCGCCAGTGTGCATACATAAAAATAGGTGCACATCGTCTCCCAAGGTGCCAGTCAAGCGCCGATATATACACACATGACCTTTCCGCTGCCACGCCTCTGGCAGATCGAGGAAATCGTAAATCATCGAGTTCTTTGTGGACCGCTCATCCATGATCTGCCAGACGCGTGGGGCTACAGACGAAGGTCTGGTCTATGCCTACGACCGGCGTGATCGATCAAGTCCAGGCGACAGGAATCTCTACGGCATACCTTGGTTCAGTGCGCAGGGTCAGCGCCGTGGGTGCCGACCTCGGACAGCTGCTCGCTCCGTCCTTTGGCACATGCCACGCAGAAGCCACGCTCCCGTTGAATACCCCGGGGAGGTATCATGCGGAATGATATTGAATAGAATGGGTGAGGCAATTTGAGTCTTACCGGCCCGGGAGGTGGAGGTATGTCGATAACGAATACCGCCCCTTCGCGTCCGGTCCGCCCGCACCCACCCCGGTTCCTCGTTGCGCTATTCGCACTCGGTGCTCTCCTCCTGTGCGCCGTACTCATGCACGCCTTCGGGCATGGTGGGAGCCACGAGGCCGCACCTGCAACGGCGTCGGTAATGCACGCTGAAGCCGCGCCTGGAAGCGCCCCGACGGCGGTCACCTCCGGGCATGGCGAGCACCCAACGGCCGCGCACGCAGATGGACTTGCGGATTCCGGTGTCGCCTGCGGAGCGAGCTGCGGCGAACATGACATGGTCCAGGTCATCTGCATGCTCGTGTTCCTGACCGCAGGTGTGTTCTTCCTCTTCGTTCTTGCCCGGCGATTGGCCACCGATCACTGGTTCGGTGCGCGCGCATTGAAGATCGCAGTGCATGTCCGCGGTGCGCCTCGTCCGATGACGCCGTCGCCGCAAGAACTCTCCATCAGTCGAACTTGATCGGTCTACCGGGGCCGCGCCACGTGCGCATGGCCTCGCTTTGCCGATCCCAAATTCTTCGACGTATTGGAATAACTCATGAAACTCCGAGCCTTATTTATTGTCCCGGGCATCCTCGCCGCCGGACTGGTCCTTGCCGGTTGCACGACTGGCCCAGCGGAACCCGCACCTGCTACTTCGACAGCGCCATCATCAGTGGCGGAGGACTTCAACTCTGCTGACGTGATGTTCGCGCAGATGATGGTGCCTCACCATGTGCAAGCCGTCGAGATGTCCGACCTGATTCTCGCGAAGGATGACATCGACCCTCGCGTTGTCACCCTCGCCGAAGAAATCAAAGCCGCACAACAGCCTGAGATCGACACGCTCAACACCATGCTCGAAACCTGGGGCATGCCACAGGCCGCAACCGATGGCATGAGCATGGGCCACGGCAGCCACATGGACGGCATGATGACCGAGGAAGACATGCAGGCACTCGAAGCCGCAACTGGACCCGACGCGAGCCGACTGTTCCTGGAGCAGATGATCGTGCATCACGAGGGCGCCGTGGAGATGGCGCAAGCTCAGGTCGATTCCGGGGTGAATCCGGATGCCGTCGCGATGGCACAGGCGATCATCGACACCCAGAACAGTGAGATCGAGACCATGCGCGACATCTTGCTGCGCCTCTAACCACCCATCCCCCTGGGGTCGGCGCGAAACTACTTGCGCGCCGACCCCAGCAACACCAACACACAGCACCGGTTGCGCACCCTTGGCTACCCAGGGCCACAGCCGGGCCTCGACTGAAAGACGACGACGCTATGAAGCGATTCACAACCCTTGCCGCGGCAGCTGCGGCAATCCTCTCCCTTACGCTGGCTGGGTGCTCCGCCCCGGATGCTGCGGTGCCCAACACACCCAGTGCCGACCTGCTCGCCTCTCACAACCTGACCGACATGTCGGCGAGGGAGATCGTCGACACGCTCGACCGGATGAACGTGAGCGACCGGCCTACCGACTTGATCGCATCCGTACAGCCCGATGCCCTCGTCCTGACCGACAACGTCACCGAAGTCTCCTTGGACATGCCGGATGACGTGACCTATGTCTCGGTTGCCCCCTTCGTTTCGCAAACACACGAGTGCTTTTACCACAGCCTCACGACCTGCCGAGGAGAACTCTCTGCGCAGCAAATCGAGGTGCGGTTCATCGACGATGCGACCGGTGACGTGATTCTCGAAGAAACCACGACCACGTTCGACAACGGGTTCGCTGGGTTCTGGCTCCCCCGCAACCTGAGCGGGACGATCGAGGTGACGTACGACGGGAAGACCGGCGAAACCCCGTTCTCGACCGCGAACGACGCGGCGACCTGCATCACCACGCTCCAACTCACGTGATTTTCGGGAGCCGCCCGATGAGACACGGCGACTCCCACCCGACAACAGCGGGGCATCGAGCCCGATGCACCCGCCGATAGAAAGGACTTCACTATGCATCGAGATCCAGCCCATGAGCACCACGACCACTCGGGAGGTCACGGCGATCACCCGCCGGAGGCGCTAACTAGGGACAACGCATCCGGCCACCACAACCATCATCAGGCACAGGCGCATCCTGATCACCACGCGCACGCTGTAACCGCTACCGACGCGCGTCTGGATCAGCCTGCCGCCCACGACGCTCATGCGGGCCATGCCCACGGGGCAGCGAACCACGACGCCCACGCGGATCATGACACGGGTGCGCATGCCGGACACAGCGTCGCGATGTTCCGCAACCGGTTCTGGGTGACGCTTGTGCTGTCGATTCCGGTGGTCATCTTTAGTCCGATGGTCGCGATGATTTTCGGCTACCACATACCTGAAACCGGCTGGACGACATGGATCGCCCCGGTCCTTGGCACGGTTATCTTCTTCTACGGCGGCATGCCGTTCTTGAAGGGCGCGCTCCGGGAGATCCGGCTTCGGCAACCAGGCATGATGCTGCTGATCGCGATGGCCATCACCGTCGCGTTCCTCGCGTCCTGGGCCACGTCGCTGGGCGCTGGGCTTGACCTCGACTTCTGGTGGGAACTCGCCTTGCTCGTGGTCATCATGCTCCTCGGGCACTGGCTGGAAATGCGCGCGCTCGGTGGGGCATCAAGCGCTCTTGATGCCCTTGCTGCATTGCTGCCCGATACCGCCGAGCTGGTCCGCGAAGACGGAACCGTGGAGCAAGTGCCGAGCACCGATGTCGCAACGGGTGACCTCGTCCTCGTGCGAGCCGGAGGGCGCGTGCCAGCCGACGGCACTGTAGAAACAGGGTTCGCCGACATGGATGAGTCCATGGTCACCGGTGAATCAACGACCGTTACCCGCACCGCTGGAGACGCGGTCACAGCGGGCACCATCGCCACTGACTCCGCAATCCAGGTTCGTGTGACCGCCGTTGGCGAGAACACCGCGCTGGCTGGCATTCGTCGACTGGTTGCTGATGCGCAAGCATCGTCCACCCGTGCGCAGGCACTCGCCGACCGTGCAGCGGCCTTGCTGTTCTACTTCGCAGTCACCGCGGCCATCATCACGGTGATCGTGTGGCTCATTGTCGGTAGCCCCGCCGATTCCATCACCCGCGCCGTGACGGTGCTGATCATCGCGTGCCCGCATGCTCTGGGTCTTGCCATCCCGCTCGTGATCTCCATCGCAACCGAGCGCGCCGCTCGCGCTGGCGTTCTCGTCAAGGACCGTCTGGCGCTTGAGCGCATGCGTAGCGTCGACGTCGTCATGTTCGACAAGACCGGAACCCTCACCAAAGGTCGCCACGCGGTCACGGCGGCAACCATTGTCCCGGGCGCCGACCCGGAGCGCGCGTTCCTGCTGGCTGCCGCCGCAGAGTCCCCCAGCGAGCACCCGGTCGCCCGCGCCATCGGCGCATGGGCGCAGGAACACGCTGCCGGATCGGCAATGCCATCGGTGGACGCGTTCCGTTCCGAGCCGGGCGTAGGAGTCACAGCATCAGTGGATGGCGTCGAAGTGCGGGTCGGTGGACCGCGCCTGCTCGATTCACTTGGTCTGTCCATCCCCGAGGGCGTTCAAGCGAAGGTCTCCGAATGGGAGTCCCTTGGATCGAGCGTCCTCTTCGCGGTTATCGACGGTCGCATCGAAGGTGCATTCGCCCTGCAAGATGTGATTCGTCCCGAGTCTCGGGCTGCCATCGATGAACTGCATCGACGCGGTATCCGCGTGGGCATGATCACCGGCGACGCCCAGCAGGTGGCGGATGCGGTTGCAGCTGACCTCGGCATCGATGAGGTCTTCGCTGGGGTTCTGCCCGGTGACAAGTCGGACAAAGTTGCCGAGTTGCAGGACCGCGGTTACAAGGTCGCGATGGTTGGCGACGGCGTGAATGACGCACCTGCTCTTGCCCGTGCGGATGTGGGTGTCGCGATCGGTGCGGGTACCGACGTCGCGATCGAGTCGGCAGGCATCGTTCTGGTATCGAGCGATCCGCGCGCCGTGTTGAGTGCGATCGAGCTTTCACACGCCTCCTACCGGAAGATGGTGCAGAACCTGGTGTGGGCAACCGCCTACAACGTGATCTCTGTGCCGCTGGCCGCGGGTGTGCTCGCGCCGATCGGATTCACACTCCCACCGGCCGCAGCCGCCGTGCTGATGTCGCTCTCCACGATCATCGTCGCTCTGAACGCTCAACTGCTCCGTCGTCATGAGCTGGACCCAGAGAAGCTGGCACCACTCCAACCGACGAAACGCGAATCCGCCCTGACCCATTGAGTCAGAAGACGAATCGAATCAACCCTGGCCGCGCGCGATTAAGCGACGGTCCTGTTGCCGCGGCCGAGTACACCCGAATGATGGGCAGATCATCAGTACTCGGTCGCGGCATGGGTAAGTGGATGCGCATCGACATGCCAAACGGGGCGACGCCAAGTTCTCATCGTTCGTGCCGGTTTTCGCCATATCTCCCCGGGCAGACGCTGCCTCGATGCATGGATGCGACCGAAAGGCCGTGCTCATTTCGAGATAACTGGCCTGTAGCCGATAAGATCCGGTCTAGTACCGTCTGTTCCACCGAGCCGCCGCGGAGGCGACATGACTGAGCCATGGCTTTCTGCCGACGAAATCGCCTCCCATCTCGGCGTCTCGAAAGACACCGTGTACGCATGGATCAGCACCCAGAACATGCCCGCGCACAAGGTTGGTCGCCTCTGGAAGTTTCAGGCCAGCGAAGTTGACGAGTGGGTGCGCCAAGGCGGCGCCTCGACAAAGGAGAACGATTAGCCGATGTCACGCCTCACGGACCTACTCCGTCAACTACGCAGCGCTGACCCACAGCTGGGTCTGATGTCGGTCTTATTGACTCGAGTTTCTTCACGCCGCGAGTGCGACGCTGCCTACATTAACAACTTCAAACTCCACCGGCGTAAGCCTGCCCAGCCGACGCTGCCTGCGCTTACGGTGATACTTTCCCTCGACCCAGGAAACGATCGCCAAACGAAGCTCTTCCCTGGTCGCCCACACCTTCCGATCAAACACGTTTTTCTGCAACAACGAGAAGAAGCTCTACATCGCTGCGTTATCACCGGCAGCACCCACACGCCCCATCGAACCCTGTAGCTGATGCCGACGTAGCGCCCGTTGGAAGCTCTGGGAACGAAATTGACCGCCTCTGTCCGAGTGCACCACCGTCCCGACCGGATGATCACGCTGTGTCACCGCGTTTTCAAGCGCCCTCACCGCAAGCGATGCCTGCATGCGCGGCCCAATCGAGTAGCCGACAATCCGGTTAGACCAGACGTCTTTCACAGCGCACATGTACAGGCGACCTTCGTTCGTCCATTGCTCCGTAATATCGGTCAACCACAACCGGTTCGGCCCGGCTGCGGTGAACTCACGCTCAACAAGATCATCACCCACTGGCTCACCCGCCTTGAGATTGCGGCGCCTGCGTCTGGTGATCACCGAACGGATACCCGCGACTTTACACAACCGCCACACACGCCGTTCAGTGATCTCGTAGCCGAGGTCTTGCATTTCGTCAGCAAGAAACCGGTACCCAAACTCCGGGTCCTCAGCATGAAGCTCACGCAGCACCCCGATGAGGTGACCATCTTCGACCTCTCGTTTCGACACTGGCTGTTTCACCCACTGGTAGTAGGCCTGTTTTGAGAAGCCGAGTACCCGGCACGCCACCACAACAGGCACCCGCACTGGGGCGTCCTTCGCGGCCATTTCATGGACGAGCGGGAACACTATTTTGGGGGCGTAATATGAATCTGCGACAAATATGCGGCCGCTCGCCTAAGTACTTCGTTCTCTTGTTCGAGCAGCCGGTTGCGGCGTATCAACTCACGAATCTGCGCATCTTCAGCAGCAGTCACGTCTTTCGTCGCGGGGAGGCCAGCATCACGCCGGTCAGCATCAGCCACCCATTTCGACAGCGCCGATTTCGAGACCCCAAGGTCGCGTCCAACTTCTCGTTGTGTCGCCCCTTGCCGCACTAACGCGACCGCGTCACGTTTGAACTCATCCGAGTATTTCGCCATGATGTACATCCTCCCAGCCAGCCCCCTCAGAACTGGCGGACAAGAGTCAACACAACCGACATCAGACCCTCGCGTTCATCGTCGATGTCTACTCGCAGCGCATTGTCGCTTGGCATGCGCAGACCACGAAGCATGTTGATCTCGTGATGATTCCGCTGCGCATGGCGCTCTGGGAGCGGGCCAGGCAGGGGCACCCGGTCGAGCCATGGCAGTTACGGGCGCACTCGGATGCCGGGTCGCAGTACACCGCTGTGGCCTACACCGAGAAACTCGCACTCGATGGCATCGCCCCTCGATCGGTTCGATCGGCGATGCGTTCGATAACGCGCTCATGGAAACGATCAACGGGCTCTACAAGACCGAGTGCGTGCGCACCACGATCTTCCACGAGG
>Ga0265293_10013029_pt1 | contig 10890 bp, 10 predicted proteins | sample Munlanlewell138R_FD_192505 | JGI IMG/M metagenome (GOLD analysis project Ga0265293, IMG submission 192505) | Leachate microbial communities from a municipal landfill in Southern Ontario, Canada - Leachate well 138R | ecosystem: Engineered > Solid waste > Landfill > Unclassified | place: Canada... | reverse complement strand
ATGGTGATGGTAAAAATGTCCGTGACTGGCTCTATGTACTTGATCATTGTAAAGGAATTGACTTAGTTTACCACACTGGCAAAAAGGGAAATGTTTATAACATTGGTGGAAGAAATGAGAGAACAAACCTTGAGATAGTAGATGCAATATGTACAATCTTAGATGAAAAAGTACCACTAATAAACTCTTTGGAACCTCGAACTCGTTCGAGGCTTACTTCTTATAAAAACCTAATAACCTTTGTAAAAGATAGAGCAGGACACGATAGACGCTACGCAATAGATGCCACAAAAATAGAAACTGAACTTGGCTGGAAGGCTGATGAGGATTTTGAGAGTGGGATTGTTAAGACTGTTGAGTGGTATTTGGAGAAGAAATGAACATAGAAAAAGAAGCTACTGCGGTTATATGTCTGTCACATCATATAGGTGGGATGGAACTAGCTGCTACAAAGCTAACTAAGGTATTGAGCAACTATATAGATGTAACTTACATAGTAAAAGAGAATACTTTTATACATAAAGAGTGTCATGAAAATCCAGACTATAAATCTTTAAAATATGAAACTATTAATTTTAGTACAACACTCATGAGTCCTTCTATTATTTTCTCAGTTAGGAACATAGTAAAAAAACATAATATTAAAAATGTTATATTTGTTGGTGCATCTGAGATGAAATCACTTTATTTTGCTTTTTTAGGACTTGATATTAACCTCATAGTAAGGCACGGAACAATAAAGTCTCATCCAAAAAAAGGGCTCTTTCATAGATTAGTTTATTCTGATGTTTCTACTCATGTTGCTATTTCAAAATATATGTCAGGTAATGTAAAGTTCATAACTCCTTTTGGCAAAAACACTAACTTAAAAGTTATTGTTCCATCTTTAGCAAACAAATTATCGACACTCGAATCAACAAATTCACCAACACTTAGACTACTTCATGCAGGTCGTGTAACATCAGGAAAAGGTATAGACAAGGCTATAGAAGCTTGTGAAATACTACACAAGAACAATATAGACTTTAAATTTGATAACTATGGTCCTGCTGATTCAAAATACGAACAGAAGCTAAAAGAGCTTTTAAATAGTATAGACTACAGAGAAAATATACACATAAACGGCTTTACTGACAAGATATATGATGAGTATAAAAAGCACGATATTTTTATATTTCCCACTCCTGATGAAGGATATGGAAATGTCATGATGGAGTCAATTTCACACGGTATCATAGTTTTAGCATTTGATAATACCGCCATAAGCAACTTCGGTGAAATGGGTTTTCATATACACCTTGTGGAAGACAAATCTCTAAAAGCTCTCAAAGAAAGATTATTATATATTGCACAAAACTTAGAAGAAGAAAAAAGACTAACTTATCTAAATATTGAAAAAGCAAAAGTTGTTTTCTCTCCTAAGCGTGAAGCTATGGAGTATATAGAGCTTTTAAGATAATTATTAGTCAGTAATCACTTTATTATTTAATTGTTTTCTCCCATTCCAAAGCAGTTTTACATATAAATTCTAAGTTGTCATATTTAGGTTTCCAGCTTGTTTGTTTCAAAATTTTCTTATTACTGGCCACTAATATAGCTGGATCTCCTTGTCTTCTATTTGTAATTTCAACTTCAAAATCACAATTACTAACTTTCTTAATAGTTTGTATAACTTCCATTACACTAAAACCATGTCCGTAACCACAATTAAAAGTATTACTATCATTATTTTCTAAATATTCCAAGCAAGCCAAATGTGCAGAAGCTAAATCATCTACATGAATATAGTCTCTAATACATGTTCCATCGTTCGTATTATAATCGTCTCCAAAAACCATAATTTTAGATCTTTTTCCTAAAGCCGTTTTAGCCACCAGTGGAATAAGGTGCGTTTCTGGTTCATGACATTCGCCTATATTAAGGCTCTCTTCTGCACCTGCTACATTAAAGTATCGAAGTATAATATACTTGAAATTTCTATCTGCAATTGACATATCTTTTATAATTTGTTCCGTAAAGAGTTTTGAATAACCGTAAGGATTTATTGGATTTGTAATTGTTTCTTCGCAAAGAGGCATTTTATCTATACTTGGTTCACCATATACAGCAGCAGTAGAACTAAATATAAACTTTTTTACACCGTATTTGCTACAAAGATTTACAAGATTTGCACTATTTGAAGTATTATTAATATAATACTTTGTAGGATTTTTAATAGATTCTCCAACTAACAGACTAGCTGCAAAATGCATGACTACTTCAAAGTTATTTTTTATAAAAATATTTTCAATTTCATCCCAATTGCTTAAGTCTTGATTTATAAATTCAAAATCTCCATATTGCTTCAATGTGTTTATAGTTTCTTCAAAACCTGTCTGAAAGTTATCTACAATTGTTAACCTATGTATCTTTAAAACTAAAAGTTGTTTAATAATATGGCTGCCAATATAACCAGCACCACCTGTAATTAATATATTCATTTTATCCTCGTAAAGTTAGCTGTTTTAATTTTATTAAAGTTCTTAAGATCAAAAATCAAATAATATGCAGACTCAGCCCCTCATCACAAACATACTTCTTCTCTTTTTTATTTTTATTAAATCTATCCCACTGTTCTTGTGATGTAGGGTTGTCTTGTTTTTTATGATACAAATGAAAAGTATTTGCTACATTTTTACAAGAGTGAAGCTTAAGTCCATAAGCACGAAAACGCCAATCTAAGTCCATATCATCAGGCAAAGACGACTCTCCATAGCTTTCATCGAAACCATTTATGTTAAGCATAGCTTCTTTATAACAAGAGAAATTACAACCTATTAGACTTGTATTTCGTTTTCTATTTGATATAAATAATTTATAAATAATAGAGTTTGCATCTATATGAATACCTTGCTCAAATCTTGCATTTCTATCAAACATTAAAGCAAAACCAAGTAAAAAATAGAATTTTTCTAGAGTATATGAAGACAGTGACTTATTGCGAAACTTTTTAGTAAGTTCTGCATTTAAATTCACTCTTCTTCCAGCTAGGACTCTATCTTTTTGAGCCAAATCAACATGTCCTTGTACAAAAGTAGAGTAAGGTATGATATCTCCATCTAAAAATATCAAGTACTCTCCACTAGATGCTAAGATGCCATTGTTTTGAGATCTAGATTTTCTAACACCATCATCTTTTTGAAATGTATGCTTGACTTCTAAGCCCTCTATGGATGCAACATATTTTTTCATCTCATCAGAGTCATTGTCCTCTGCAACAACTACTTCAAAGTTTTTGTAAGTTTGCTTCTTTAGAGCCTCTATTATTAAGCTTAAGGCTTCTATATCTTTGTAAACTGCTATGATTATGCTAACTTTCACTGAATTTCCTTAAAATATTATTTAGTTTTTCAAACTGCAATTCATTTGAAAACATTTCATCACACTTTTTTTGTCCACTCTTTGCTATGCTCGATGCCAACTCTGGATTTGTTATAAGTTTTTTTAAAGTCTTAGCTAAACTCTCATAGTTTTGAGACTCAAAGAGTAGTCCAGTCTGCCCATCATCTATGATCTCAACTACTCCGCCACTATCTGCCCCAACAACCGCAGTTCCAACCTGCATAGCTTCTATAAGAACAAGTCCAAAGGTCTCTCTCTTAGATGCAAGAACAACAGCATCACAAACTTGGTAAAAATGATGTGGGTTTTTCATAAATCCTAAAAAGTAAATGTTGTTTTCTAGTCCTCTCTCCACAACATCTCTCTTTAACATCTCTAAGTATGACTCTTTCATAGCGTGACCTACAAAGTAAGCCTTTGCATCTAAGCCTTCTTTTACCAAAATATCAACCGCTTTTATAAGCAGATGTTGTCCCTTAGCTTCATTTATGCGTCCAACCATTCCTATATTAAAACTTTTTTCATCAAAACTTAGCTCTTCTTTTAAGCTTTTTACTTCATGGGCGTTTAGCATCTCTGGTTTGTCTGAACCCATATATAAAACCTCGATATTTGGTCTTACTCTTTTTGGTATAAACCTCTTAAGTTGCTCTTTTACTTGGTAAGTTACAGGCAGCATCAAGTCTATGTTTTTATACATATACCTATGATAAAAATCATTTTTAAACCTTGTCATTGTCATGTTTCTGGTTTGAACAAGCTTTGGTTTTTTCTTTGAGAGAAGTTTTGCAAGAACCACAAAAGGGATATCTTTTGTCCAGTGAAAATGGATAATATCAACACTGTTTTCATCTATAATCTTAGCTAGTTTTTTTGCAGCACTCGACATAAAAAGGTTTGATGATTTTTTGATGATTTTATAATTATCGGCTTCACTATAGTACTGTTCTAGTTTTGAGCCTTCATTTATAATGCTTATAACATTAAAATCATCTCTTAAAAACTTTGCAGCTCGAAGCATATAAAGCTCAAGCCCTCCTAAATCTGGCGACATACATAACTCTATGACAGTTAACTTACTCACTCTTTTGCATCTCCAACATCAAAGCATACTTCATATACGAGCTAAAAGCAGATATTACCGCAACATTCCAACCATTTACTCCATGAAAAGCACCGCCTTTTAAGATAAGTGCTTTAAATAAAGCTCCCATTCCATGCAAAAATGGGTCAAAAGATGAAGCTCTTTTGCCATCTTCATGGGCTATTTTTGCACCACGAGTTATAAACTTATGAGTTGTTTTTATCATTTGACCATAATCTTCATAAGAGTAGTGAAGCATATCTGCATCTAGCGCTTTTATATTTTTACTCTCAACTTTTGCATGACCGCCTACAGTTGAGTAGCCACAAAGTTCACGATTATATAGCCTTGTTACCCTATCTGGGTACCAAAGTTTTATAAATTCACTACCTACAAATGTTTTTCTAGCAAAAGAGAAAGCCTCATAAGATGTAGAGTCTAAGTCTAGAGCTTTTATAGCCTCTATAGCATTTACATCTAGCCTTTCATCTGCATCTATGCTTAGTATCCACTTGTTTTTAGCCAAAGGAGTACCAAAAGCCTTCTGTCCGCCATCACCTAAGTACTCCTGTTTTACAACTTTAGCACCGAGTGACTCTGCTATCTCGCAAGTTTTGTCTGAGCTAAATGAGTCAACAACCAAAACCTCATCACAAACCTTTTGAACTGACTCTATAACATCTTTTATATTTTTTTCTTCATTTAAAGTTATAATGTTTGCAGTTATATTTTTCAACATCAATTTTCATCCAGTTTTGTTTAGTTTTGTAATTTTACCACAGTAAACTTTCGCTACAATTTTCCTAGGAGTTTTTATGATATTTTATATACTTTTTTCAATTTTTTGTATTTATCTATTCATAGTTTTAAAAAGAGCAAAAAGATACAAGTATGACACTTCAAAAGATTATACTTATGATTTAGAGAAAAATTTTATATCAACAGTTAAAATAGATAATTATACTTTTAATTTACCAGATAATTACAAAGAATTCGATTCACTTTTTTTAAAAATAAACCTTTCTTTTAATCTGCTCTCATATTTTTTAAAGCCATATATAAAGATTGAAAATACAAAACACTTTTTTGAGTACGGAGCAAAAGGAGATAGATATTTAAATATATCTCATACTGTAGAAAGAACAGTTAATTTCACTCAAAAAAATATTAGTTTATCAAACATAGATGCTACTCTTTATGGCTACAAAAACAACATAGACCTGTCTAAAAAAACTCTCATCTTTGCACCTCATGCAGATGATGCTGAGATAGCTGCTTTTGGACTTTACAAAGCGGCTAAAGATGTAACCATCGTTACTACTACTATTGGGGAACATGGACTTTGTAACTACTGTGATATTTACAACAATGATAGATTAAAAAATTCACTAAAAAAAGCAGAACTTAGAACTGTAGATGCACTCACTGTTGCTCTACTTGGAAATGTAGAGATTGCAAACTCACTAACTTTAGGATATTTTGGTGGATCTTTAAAATGGATGAGCCAAAATCAAGATAAAAAAGCTTCTTCGTATATAGATGGTTTTAATAATATGAACTCATTTAGAAAAGTATCTCATGCAAAAGTGAAATTACAATCAGAAGTAGAGCCAACTTATGAAGCCTTTATAAATGATTTAAACGAAATAATCACTCAAGTTAAGCCTGATATCATCATCACACCTCATCCAACAATAGACTCTCATCAAGACCATAAACATACTACTCTTGGTTTAATCAAAGCTATGAAAAGTTTAGACTTCAGTTGTAAACTTCTACTATATACAAATCACTTAGAACTTAGTGAGACCTACCCCATAGGAAGTATAAACTCTTCTATTAGCTTACCGCCTAATTTTAAAGAATTTTATTTTGATTCACTCTACTCATTTGAACTTGAGAGTGAGATGCAAATAGATAAATTTTTTGCTCTAGAATCTATCCATGACTTAAGAGACTCTTTAATCTTTTTTTCTATAAAAAGATCATTTAAACATTTAAACAAAATGATAAAAAGAAGAGTTACAGGAAAAGACAAAAGCTACTATAAAAGATCCGTAAGAGCAAATGAACTCTTCTTTGTAGTTGAGAGCAAAAATGTAGATAAGTTAATTTATGACTAAAGATATAACTCTTTGTACCTCTCAACTACAGATGCACAAGTAAATCTCTCTACATACTTAGAAAAGTCAAGCTCTTTATCTTCTTTAACTACCTCACACATTTTTTTTGCAAATTTTTCATGTGAAAACTCAATCATATTTTCTTCTAGCTCATCAAACATTATATCTTTTACACCGCCTATAGACTTAGTTGAGATTACTTTTGTGCGACATACCAAAGCTTCGATAAGAACCATACCAAAGCCCTCAGCTTTTGAAGTAGAAGTTAAAAGTTTTGCTTGTTTTATCCAAGGGTAGGGATTTTCTATCATTCCTAAAAATTTTGTATCTTGTTGAAGCTTTAACTCCATAGATCTCTGCTTTACATTTTGGACATCGTGTCCATCACCGATTATAACAAGCTTAAGGCTCAAACCTAAACTATCTCTTGCATATTTATATGATTCTAGTAAAAAAGAGATATTTTTATTTGGGGTAATTCTTCCTACACTTACAATGTAGTCTTCTTTTATATCTGGGATATACTCATTTGCTTTTTTCTTAATCACTTCTATGTCTATAGGATTATTTACAACTTCTACTGACTTAGCAACTACAGAAGTGGCTTTTAAAACTTCTTCTATTTTTTCTCGAACTCCACTTGAGACCCCTGCTAAGTTTTTACCCTCATAAACACACTTTATATATAACTTATCTAGTCTTGAAGTGTGTCTTATGAATACACTCTCGACCATCTGAACAACTCTATCATCTCTATATGGCCAGATAAGTTCAAAGGTTCCATGTCCTCGCATTATTATGAGATCAAACTCTCCATGCTTTTTTTCCAGTTTTTTAAGTTTGTATTTAAATATAGGAGCTAAAAGGATGCCATTATATAGAAAAAAAGAACCTCTAAAGACACCACTAAGTAGTTTTGCAAATACTCCAAGAACAGCACCAATGAGAGTTAAGCGAAGCGTTCTATCTAAGTTAAAATGATGAAAATAAACACTCTCTTTTGGTGTAAACACTCTGTTTTTATCTTTAAAATAGATTAGATGCGACTCATGGCTTGCATCTGCAAAAGCTTCTGAGAGGTTTATAGCAACTCTCTCCATGCCACCTATTTTTAAGCTCCGAACAACTACTGCAACTCGCATAAACACCTCTTAGTTTAAAATGGTATAATAACATATCAAATATAAAGAGAAGACTTTTGTCATATAAACTAATCCTAAACCCAAAATTTAACAGCTTTAAAGAATCATTTTTAAAAATTAAAGATATATTTAACTCTTCAGATGAGAGCATCCATAAAGCGAGAAACGAGCTTAAAATCATTGAGCTTAATGGTGTTAAGTGTGTTGTAAAATCATTTAAAATTCCACACATTATTAACAAAATAGCATATACATTTTTCCGTGAGGGAAAAGCAAAAAAATCATATCTAAATGCTATGAAGCTCATCGATCTAGATGTAAATACTCCTGAGCCAATAGGAGTCATTGAGTTTTTTGAGTTTGGACTCTTGTCTGAGAGTTATTTCATTTCTATATATGAGCCTTATGACTTTACTATCCGTGAAGTTTTTCATCATAAAGTTGATGATGTAGAAAAGATCTTAAAAGAGTTAGCTCGCTTTACCTATGAGATTCATCAAAAAGGTGTTTGGCATGTTGATTATTCCTTAGGAAATATACTTATAACAAAAAAAGAAGATGGTAGTTTTAAATTTTCTCTAGTTGATATAAACAGAATGAAGTTTAAAGAGATCTCAACACAACAAGGTTTAAAAAACTTTAACAAATTTTGGGCAAAAGATGAAGATGATCTGCCCATCATCGCAAAAGAGTATGCAAGACTTGCAAATTTTGACGAAAAAGAAGCCATAGACATAGTTCTTAGTGAAGCAAAATCACTAGAGACAAAAGTAAATTTAAAAAGAAAACTAAAAGGAAGATAGTCTCTTTTTCACATTTTCAAACAACTCTGTTTTCTTTTCTTTCTCTTGAGGTATCATAAAATTCTGCTGCATCTTCTCATCCCCCACTCCTCTCCATCTCTTTGAACTTGCAAAAAGTGTATCAGCAAAAAATGTCATCGTCGGAGTTCCAACTAGCGATGCTAAGTGATATGTTCCTGTGGAAGTGCTCACAAAAAGTTTGAAGTTGCTTATGAGTTTTGCAAAGTAGTTTATGCTCTCTTGTGAGAAGTAACACACGACATTGTAGTGCATAAATCTGTTTTGCATCTCTTCATAAAGATCTTTTTCATCTGGTCCAAAGGTTAGAACTACTTGGTATCTGTTTGCTATGAGAACTGCGTGGATTAGCTCTTCATACTCTTCTAGGTTCCAGTTAGCATCTGATGAGCCGCCAAAACCTACATGAAAGGCTATTACTTCTTTTTCTATGTCGTTATTTATGCAAAATATTTTATAGATCTCTTTTGCATCACTAAATTCTAAAAGAGGTTTTTTATAGCTTAGATCTATATCAGCGAACAGTGTTTTTGTTAATTCCAAATTGTATTCAAACTCCGCCATCTTAACTTCGCTTCTTCTTTGCTTTACCCTATGAGTATAAAAGATCTGAGCTATTTTTGTAGCTGGAGCTATTCGTTTTGGTATGCGAGCTAGTGCTTGAGCCATGGCTATGCGAGTGTTTGAAAAGAGAGTTATACTTGCATCTATCTTCAAAGCACGAAGTTTAGATGCTAAGCTTAGGAGACTACCTCCATCATCAACTACAACCTCATCTATAAACTCACATGATAGCGCCAAACTCTTATTTAGTGGGGCAATGCAGACGATAATCTTGTTCTTTGGATTGTGCTTTTTTAAAGCATAGATAGAGGGAAGTGCTGTTATAAAATCCCCTAACTTATCAGTTCTACAGATTAAGATATTCAAGGCTTAGTTTACGCCTATTTGAATATACTCAAAACCATACTCTTGCATCTTGTCTTTGTTAAACTGGTTTCTTCCATCAAAAAATACTGCATCTTTTAGTAGTTTTTTCATCTCTTCAAAGTCAGGACTTCTAAACTCTTGCCACTCTGTTACTAAGATGAGTGCATCACTATCTTTTAGTGCGTCGTATTTTGCATCTACATAAGAGACTTTGTCATTGCCTTTTAGGTAGTAAGTCTCTGCTTCATGTCTCGCTTTTGGGTCATAAGCTACAACTTTGGCACCTCTTTTAGTTAGCTCGTTTATTATAGTTATAGAGCTAGCTTCTCTCATATCATCAGTCTCTGGTTTAAAGCTAAGCCCCCAAACTCCAAAAGTTTTTCCACTTAAGTTCTCGCCATATTTTGCTATAACTTTGTTTGAGATCACATACTTTTGATCTAGGTTTACCGCTTCTACTGCATCTAAGATCCGAGGGTTGTATCCAAAGTCTTTTGCAGTTTTTGCAAGAGCTTGAACATCTTTTGGAAAACAACTCCCACCATATCCACAACCTGGATAAATAAAGCTATAACCAATGCGTGAGTCACTTCCGATGCCGTTTCTTACCTTGTTTATGTCCGCTCCAACTCTCTCACAGATCTGGCTCATCTCATTCATAAAAGAGATCTTAGTCGCAAGCATCGCATTTGCCGCGTACTTTGTCATCTCAGCGGATTTTATATCCATCGCAATAAAACGATCATGAAGCTTCATAAAAGGTCCATAGAGCTCTCTCATAACGTTCATTGCCTTTTCATTATCTGCTCCAATAACTACGCGGTCAGGATGCATAAAGTCATCTATTGCCGCTCCCTCTTTTAAAAACTCAGGGTTTGAAACTACTGAAAATTCTATGTTTACACCTCTTAGATCTAGTTGCTCTTGTATAGTAGCTCTTACTTTCTCGGCAGTTCCCACTGGCACGGTTGACTTGTCTACAATTACTGTGTAATTTTCGATAGACTCGCCTATAGTCTTCGCTACTGCTAAAACATATTTGAGATCTGCACTTCCATCTTCGCCCATAGGCGTTCCAACTGCTATAAAAACTACTTTAGACTCTTTGATAGCCCTAGTTGCATCTGTTGTAAAATCTAATGTTTTGTTTTTGTAGTTTTCTAGCGTCATATCTTCTAAGCCAGGTTCGTAAATTGGGATAATCCCTTGCTTTAGATCTTCAATCTTCTTTGCATCTATATCAACACAAACAACTGAGTTTCCCATCTGAGCAAAGCACACACCACTAACTAAACCTACATAACCTGTTCCTATAACTGAAATCTTCATAAACAATCCCTAAAAATTTAATTTAGGGATTTTACCTTAAAAAGGTTATAATCCGCCTTATTTTTATCAGGATTTACTTT
>Ga0265293_10013028_pt1 | contig 10892 bp, 12 predicted proteins | sample Munlanlewell138R_FD_192505 | JGI IMG/M metagenome (GOLD analysis project Ga0265293, IMG submission 192505) | Leachate microbial communities from a municipal landfill in Southern Ontario, Canada - Leachate well 138R | ecosystem: Engineered > Solid waste > Landfill > Unclassified | place: Canada... | reverse complement strand
GGATAGAAGGTGGTGACGGGCTCTTTGCCTTGTCCGATACCGGAACGACCGAGAGCCAATGCTAAAGAAAGAATTGTGGAGGTGTTGACACGGCGGGGCTCATAGAAGGTCACGTTGGCGCGCAGCGCCTACGTGACAACACCACCACCTGAAGAATGTGCGCAGCTCCGCAAGTGACCCACATCACCAGCAGCAGACACGTCATTCCGGCGAAAGCCGGAATCCATCTTCACGCCCGTGGAATGGACCCGGCTTTCGCCGGGGTGACGAATAAGTAAGTGCCGTAGCTAGCAAAAACGCCATGCTCGTGGTCTACGCTTACGAACGTGTTCAACTTATGCAACCGGAGGGCATGCACAGAGATGGCCATGGCAAGCTTCATTCGCCCATCCAGCGCTGCGGAAGAACATATTCTCGGGGAAATCGCCTACTGCAAAGCCCGCCTTGCCGACATTTCCAAGGCGCCGGAGGCATCCCGACACCGCGAAGCGCTCAGTCAGGTGATCGAGCGGTTGCGCCGCAACGAACGACTGCTGGCGCAACTGCGAAATCACCGCTGAATCAAGCCGCCGTCCGCTCCACTGCGGGGAACGCATGGCGCAGTTCAACGGCCACCCTGGCGGGTGGCCGATTTTTTCCGTTGAGGAGGTTTGCCAGGGTGCGTCGCCGGACGGAAGTCAGGCCTCGAACAGGTTGTGCCGGATGGCGATGCGGGTCATCTCGGCCTTGCTGCTCACGCCGAGCTTGTTCTTGATGTGGTGATAGTGGGTGTTGATGGTATTGGGTGAAAGATGCAGCGCCTTGGACACGTCGGACGTGCTGCGTCCCTCCGCCAACATCAAGAAGACGGTGAACTCGCGCTCGGTCAGGTTCATGAACGGCTTGCTGCCGCCGGTGACCTGCTGCAAGGCGATCTCCTGCGCGATCTCCGCATCGATGTATTTCTTGCCCTGGGAAATCTGCAGGATCGCCCGATGGAAATTCTCGCTCGGGCAGCGCTTGCTGATATAGCCGAACACGCCGTCACGCAGGGCGCGATCGGCGAGAATTGCGTTCTCGTGAAAGCTCAGCACCAGGATCTTCGCCTTGGGCTCCCGGGCCATGATCTTGTGGATGGTCTCCATCCCGCCGATGCCGGGGATGCCCATGTCGAGCAGCAGCACGTCGGGTTTTTGCCGCGTGAACTGCTCGACGGCCTGCTCGCCTGTCTCCGCCTCTCCCACAATCTGAACGTCACCCCACTCCTTGGCGAGCGTCCTGAAGCCTATGCGCAAAACGGGATGGGCATCTGCCAGGACGATCCGGACTGGTAGGCTCACGATGGTCGCTCCTTCGGTTGCGGATCCGGCCGGCTTCGCTGTAGCGCGCGCCGCCCTCGCGTCCACCGAGTGCGATCACGCGTTCGGATCATGTCGGGGCCCGAATTGCCGATGGGCATCAAACAGTGTTCCCTTTGTTCGTGAAGTTGCCTGAATCATCCGTAAACGTGCGGCAAATTCCATTGCCGAGTCATCGCCATCGGGACCAACTATAGCCGAGCGCACGAGGGGGTTAAGCTCAAATCTGCGCGAGTTTGATGAAGGAAAACATGAATTTGAAGTGGTAAAACCCCCCAGTTGCCCTACCGTGCCGGCCCCGTCCGGATGCCATGAACGAATTCCGTGGTGCGCGCCAAGTCGCAAAAAAGCGCGACCCGCTCCATGGAAGCGGGCCGTCCCCTTGCCCTGTCCAGCGTTTCTCAACTACTGTATATCCGTCCACCCACACCCGAAAGGCGCCATGGCCGAACTCACGGAGCGGCAGCAGGAAATCCTCGATCTGATCCGCGCGCACCTGGAGGAAACCGGCTATCCGCCCACCCGCGCCGAAATCGCCGATGCCCTGGGCTTCGCCTCGCCGAACGCCGCCGAAGGCCATTTGCGGGCGCTGGCGCGCAAGGGCGCCATCGAGCTGGTGCCCGGCTCCTCGCGGGGCATCCGCCTGCCGCAACTGGGGCTCGCCGTGATCGGGCGCGTGGCTGCGGGTCATCCCATCCTGGCCGAACAACACATCGAACAGCACCTGTCCCTCGACCCGGGCCTGTTCAGGCCTCATGCCGATTACCTGCTCAAGGTGCGCGGCATGAGCATGCGCGATGCAGGCATCCTGGACGGCGACCTGCTCGCCGTGCACCGCCAGCCGGAGGCCCGCAACGGCCAGATCGTGGTGGCGCGGCTCGACAATGAGGTGACGGTCAAGCGCTTCCGCCGCCAGGGGCGGCGCGTGATGCTGCTGCCGGAAAACCCCGACTTCAAACCCATCGAGGTGGACCTCGCCACCACGCCGCTGATCATCGAAGGCATCGGCGTGGGCATCCTACGCAACGGCAAGTCCCTGTGATCCGCCATGAACACCGCCCGTGTCCTCTACCGCCCGGCTCCCGCAGGCATCGGGCTGGTCACCCACCCGGCGCCGCACGTCTCCACGCAGGAGCCGGCGTTGGACAGCGTGCTGCAACGCCCGGACGTATGGCGCGGGCGCTTCCATGCGCCGCAGGGCGGTCACGTGCCCACCGGCCATGGGGCCCTGGATGAAACCCTGCCGGGCGGCGGCTGGCCGCAAGGCGCTCTCACTGAACTCCTCGTTGCCCACACGGGCATCGGTGAACTGGGCCTGCTCATGCCGGCCCTCGCCGCGCTCAGCCGGGGCGAGCACTGGATCGCCTGGATCGGCGCACCGCACCTGCCCTATGCCCCGGCCCTGGCGGCGGCGGGCCTGCGCCTCGGGCGCCTCCTGTTGATCCAGCCGGCCACCGCGAAGGAAGGCCTGTGGGCTACGGAACAGACCCTGCGTTCCGGCGCCTGCGCCGCGGTACTGGCCTGGCCCGAGCGCCCGGACGAACGCGCCCTGCGCCGCCTGCAACTGGCCGCCGAGGAAGGCGGCGCCATCGGCTTTTTGTTCCGGCCCGGCCATGCAGCACGCCACGCCTCCCCCGCCGCCCTGCGCCTCGCCCTCGCCCCGGGCGACGGCGAACTCATCGCACAGATACTCAAATGCCGCGGCGGCTGGTCGCGCCATGCCGTTCACTTGCCCAGGGACTGCGGTGACGGGCATACCCTGATTGATGGTCAAAACGCGGAGGGCGCGGAGGCGCGAAGGACGCGGAGGATGGATTGAAGGGAAGAGACACCGTTTATTTATTTGGTTTCGTCATGGGGCCAGTAGGAGCGGCCACCGGCCGCGATTCTTTCCGGCTTCGTATCGCGGCCTGGAAGAAACAAGCCCAACGCAAAGGCGCAAAGACACAAAGGGCGCAAAGGAGTGCAGGGTACACAACCCCGGTTCACAGCCCTGTAGGAGGGGCCACCGGCCGCGATTCTTCTCAGCCTTGTTCGCGCCGGTGGCCGCTCCTACAGGAGGGTTCGGTTGTGTTTTCGAGGGTGCCGAGCCGATTTGTCGGCGATTTCCGGTAGTGAATCACCTCAAAGCCGATCATCTGCTTTTTCTCCGCGTCCTCCGCGCCTCCCCCTCCGCGTTAAACCACTAATCCCATGCTCTGGCTCAGCCTGCACTTTCCCCATCTCGCCCTGGAAATCTTCGCCCGGGCGCTGAGCGATCCGGCGCTGCCGCTGCTGGTGAGCGATAGCCGCGGGGCGCGCCAGTACGTGCATGCCCGCAACCGCGCCGAGCCGCGGCAGGCGTGATGCCCGGCATGGCGCTCGGCGCCGCCGAAGCCCTGGTGCCGGTGCATCGCACCCTGGCTCGGGACGCGGACGGCGAGCGCGCCGCGCTGGAGGGGCTCGCGGCCTGGGCCGGGCAGTTCACCTCCACCGTCAGCCTTGTGCCGCCCCAGGGACTGCTGCTGGAAATCGGCGGCAGCCTGTTGCTGTTCGGCGGCCTCGAGGCGCTGCGCATGCGCCTGCACGAGGAACTCCACACCCTCGGTTACCGCGCCGTGGGCGCCGTCGCGCCGGTGCCACTCGCCGCCGTGCTGCTCGCCCGCGCCGGGCGCACCGCGCCTGTGCTGGAAAAAACCGCCCTGCACGCCGCCCTCGGCGACCTGCCCCTGGAGCGGCTCGGGCTCGACGACACCGCGGTTGAGGCCCTGCGCGGCATGGGGCTGCGGCGGCTTGCCGAATGCCTGCGCCTGCCCCGCCACGGACTCGCACGCCGCCTCGGTCCCGACGTGCTCGCCCATCTGCTGCGTGCGGTGGGTGAACTGCCCGACCCGCGCCCCGCCTTCGTGTCGCCGCCCGCCTTCAGCCGCCGCTTGGTGCTGCCGGCGGAGGTGGACGGCACCGAGGCCCTGCTGTTCGCCACGCGCCGCCTGCTGCTGGAATTGGCCGGACTCCTGCGTGCCCGCGGCGCCGGCGTGGCGCAGCTGGTGTTGACGCTCGGCCATCGCGGCCGCCCACCGAGCCGGCTGGAACTGGGCCTGCTCACGCCGAGCCGCGACGCCGCCCATCTGCTCATGTTGCTGCGCACGCGCCTCGATCAGTTCACCCTGCCCGCACCCGTGGATGAACTGAGCCTCGACGCCACGCAGTTGAGCGAACTGCCCGATGAAAACCGTGTGTTGTTCGGTGAAGCGCGCACGCTGCAGGCACGGGGAGAGCAATTGCTGGACACCCTGCGCGCACGCCTCGGCAGCAACGCGGTGCAGGGCTGTCGCGCGGTCGCCGACCACCGACCCGAGCGGGCCTGGCGCCACTGTGCCCCCCACAATGCTTCAGACGAAGGTGCACTACCAGCACGCCGCCCACTCTGGCTGCTGGACACCCCCGAACCCCTGGAAGACGTGGACGGACACCCCTGCCGCAAAGGAAAGCTTCGCCTACTGAGCGGCCCCGAACGCATCGAGGCCGGCTGGTGGGACGAGGGCGTCACGCGCGACTACTTCATGGCCGAAGACAGAGAACACGCGCGCCTGTGGATCTTCCGCGAACACCGCGGCGGGCAGTGGTTCCTACATGGCCTGTTCAGCTGAGCGCGCCACACCTGTTCGTACTGGTGTGCCGCAACAAGACGTCACGCAGCTTCGCAACGTGACGGTACTCACGACTCGTCACCCCGGCGAAAGCCGGGGTCCATTCCCAGGCAGAGAGATGAATTCCGTGTTTCGCCGGAATGACGCGTCTGTTGCTGATTGCGTAGGTCACGTTGCGGAGCTGCAGGCATTCTTCAGGTGGTGTTGTCACGTAGGCGCTACGCGCCAACGTGACCTACGGCATTTCTGCCCCGTAGGTCACGTTGCGAAGCTACGTGACATCTTTGGGCCGCCCTTGCTTATTCGGTCACCCCGGCAACGTAGCCCGGATGCAGCGCAGCGGAATCCGGGGAACACACAGCTGAAGACCCGCACTCCGCTTCGCTCCATGCGAGCGCCCTCGGTCCACGCGCGTGCAAGCTGCGGAATGCTGACTAAAATCCGTGGCGTCCCGAATTCATGTTCGAGATTCTGAAGGAGAAACCCTGTGGCAGTCGTCCGTATCGCCGACCTCATGGAAACCAGCGGCGTGAAATTCGGCACCAGCGGCGCCCGCGGCCGCGTCGAGGATATGACCGACCGGGTCTGTTACGCGTACACGACCGCCTTTCTCCAACACGCCGCCAAGGCGCACGGACTCGCCCGGGGCAGTCAGGTCGGCATTGCCGGCGACCGTCGTCCGAGCACCCCGCGCATCATGGCGGCCTGCGCGCAGGCCATCGTGGATCTTGGCTTCGAGCCCGTGAATTGCGGTCTGATTCCATCGCCCGCCGTGGCGTTCTACGGCATCCGCCACCGCCTACCCACGCTCATGGTCACGGGCAGCCACATCCCGGACGATCGCAACGGCATCAAATTCAACACCGCCAGCGGGGAGATCCTCAAGGAGGACGAGACGGCGATTCGGGCGGAAACGGTAAGCCTGCCCGCGGGCCTGTTCGATGCACGTGGTGCGTTCACCACGCCGGCGCTGTTACCGCCCGAGCACGGCGCCGCCCTGGAAGAATACATCGCCCGCTATACCGACTTCTTCCCGGCCGACCTGCTCGCCGGAAGACGTATCGCCCTGTACGAGCACTCCACGGTGGCCAATCATGCCTTCGCCCGCGTGTTGAGCGCCCTCGGCGCCGAGGTGCTGAAGCTCGGCCACTCGGAGGTATTCATCCCTGTGGATACCGAGGCCATCCGCCCCGAGGACATCGCACTTGCGAAGCAATGGGCGCACCAATACCGCTTCGATGCCATCGTCTCCGCCGACGGCGACGGCGACCGCCCCCTGGTGGGCGACGAGCAGGGCAACTGGCTGCGCGGCGACGTCGCCGGTGTGCTGTGTGCGCGCTTCCTGGGTGTGGACGCCATCGTCACGCCCGTGAGCAGCAATACCGTGGCGGAAAAGTCCGGCTACTTCCACGCCGTGCGGCGCACGCGCATCGGTTCGCCGTTCGTCATCGAAGGCATGAATGCCAGCCTGGACGCCGGCCATGCGTGCGTGGCCGGTTACGAAGCCAACGGCGGTTTCCTGCTGGGCTCCACCATCACACGGGATAGCAAGCGCCTGGACGCCCTGCCCACCCGCGATGCCATCATCGTCGCCCTGGGCCTCCTGGGGCTGGCAAAACAACAGGGCTGCACCGTGTCGGAACTATCCCGCGCCCTGCCCCCACGCTTCACCGCCAGCGAACGCGTCAAGGAATTCCCCACCGCACAAAGCGCCCGCATCCTGGCGCACTTGCAGCAAGGCACGCCGGGCGACATCCTCCAGCGGATCGAAACCCTGTTCGGCCCCATCGCCGGCGCGCCCAAATCCACCGACACCACCGACGGCCTGCGCATCACCTTCGGCAACGCCGAGGTCATCCACCTGCGCCCCTCGGGCAACGCCCCGGAATTCCGCTGCTACAACGAAGCGGATTCCGCCGAACGCGCCGCGGAAATGAACCGCGTTTGCATGGAAATGCTGGCGGCTTGGAAGACACGGCCCCCGGTATCCACTGCGTGACCCCTTCGCGACAAGGTCGGTTCCCACAACACGTGCCGTAGGAGCCCACCCCGTGGGCGAATCCCCGCCGGCGGCACACCATCCACCCATTCGCCGACAGGGTCGGCTCCTACAACACGCGCCGTAGGAGCCCACACCGTGGGCGAATCCCCACCCATGGCACACCATCCGCCCATTCGCCGACAGGGTCGGCTCCTACAGTACGCACCGTAGGAGCCCACCCCGTGGGCGAATCCCCACCGGCGGCACACCATCCGCCCATTCGCCGACAGAGTCGGCTCCTACAAGGTATCGAGAATCAGGCCTTGCGCGTCGTAGCGATGACCTCATCCACATTGATAGGTCCGGCGGATGGCGACTCGACGCGCAGCTTGACTATTCCTTGGACAATGGCGACCTGATCCGCAGTGGAGAGAAACGTGGATACATGGCGGCCCAATTCGGCCCAAAACTCCCTGTGGGCACGGCCTGCGGCCGGCGCATTTACGAAACCCGAGGCTCTACCTCATTGCGGATGACAGCAAGACTTTGGAGCTTGGCCGTGCGTAATTCGAAATCCTTCTGCAGACTCAACCAGAACTCTGCGCTTCCACCAAAGTAACGAGCAAGACGCAGGGCGCTGTCGGCCGTAATACCACGCTGTTCGTTGATGATCCCGGTGATACGGTTGGCAGGCACGTGCAATGCCTTGGCCAATGCGTTGGCGCTCAATCCCAGGGGCGCCATGAATTCCTCGCGCAGGATCTCACCTGGGTGAATCGGTGACAGTTTCCCGCCCGGTGCAATCAGGTTGGAGAAATCCTGGTTATCGATATCTTCACGATCAACGGTCATAACGAGACTCCGTTAGTGATAATCGACGATCTCCACGTCCCATGCGTGACCATCTTCAAAGCGGAAACAAATCCGCCATTGGGCATTTATGCGGATGCTCCACTGGCCCGTTCGATCACCAGAGAGCGGCTCAAGCCGGTTTCCTGGCGGAATACGTAATTCTTCGACGCTCGACACTTGGTCGAGGATCAATAACTTGCGACGCGCGTGTTGGCGGATCTCGGGCGGTAGCCGGCGCACCCGTTCGTCAGCAAACAGCGCCGCCGATTCCCGATCCCGGAACGTCTTGATCATGGGGAAACAATATTACGCGATACGTAAAGCGTCAAGCTCACCTACGACTCTGAAGGGACGTCCCCTCCCCTTCCCGTAGGAGCCCACACCGTGGGCGAATCCCCACCGGCGACACGTCATCCGCTTGTTCGCCGACAGGGTCGGCTCCTACAACACGCGCCGTAGGAGCCCACCCCGTGGGCGAATCCCCACCGGCGGCAAACCATCCGCCCATTCGCCGACAGGGTCGGCTCCTACAACACGCGCCGTAGGAGCCCACCCCGTGGGCGAATCCCCACCGGCGACACGTCATCCGCTTGTTCGCCGACAGGGTCGGCTCCTACAACACGCGCCGTAGGAGCCCACCCCGTGGGCGAATCCCCACCGGCGGCAAACCATCCGCCCGTTCGCCGACAGGGTCGGCTCCTACAATCACACAGGGCGCGCGTAGCCTTACGGGCAAGCCAGAGCGCACGATTCTTGCGGAAGGATGTATCCTCCATGGAAACGATGCTCTCCAACACCCCAATGCGCCTTTCAAAACAGCAAATCCAAGCCATCCGTGAGCTTGTGGCCCAACTGGCAGGAAATAGCGCCGAGGTGCGGGTCTTTGGCTCGCGGCTCGATGATCATAAGCGCGGGGGCGATCTCGACCTCCTGGTTGAACTCCCCGACGCCGTTGAAAATCCCGCGCTGCTCACCGCACGGCTGTCAGCCTGCATTTCCCGCGCAATGAACGGCCGCAAGGTTGACGTCGTGCTTAGCGCACCTAACCTGCGACACCTTCCCATTCACGATGTCGCGTTCAAGGAAGGACAACCACTGTGACGTTGGACTCAAAGCTCCGGTTGCGCCTGCAGTTTCTGGCAAGGGTCGTGCGCAGGGAATGCAAGCATCTCAATACTACCGACCAGCGGCTGTTTAGCGAGCCTTTCACTGCACAGCGTGTCGCCGGCCTTGAAACCGACCCGGACCTGGCAGAGCGCGTCGAAGCCTTCGTCGCCAGGTTTGCCCGCCTGCAAGACACCCTGGGTGACAAACTTCTGCCGGCACTTTTGGCCGCTTTGGGCGAGACGCCGGGAGCCGTGGTCGACAATCTCGACAGGGCTGAGCGCCTGGGTCTGCTGGAATCTGCTGATGAATGGTTGGCCGTACGCAGGCTAAGGAATCAGATGATTCATGAATACGTCGAAGATCCAGTCGTTCTTTCGGATGCACTCCAGAGCGGACATGCGTTCGTGCCCACGCTCTTTTCGACGGCCGACCGACTACTCGTAGAGATGGAGCGCCGGAACTGGTTGTAAGCCCATCGGGCGAGGGCACAAACATCCACACTCCCCGCCGGTTCGCCGACAGGTCTGCCCTTACAACACGCGCCGTAGGAGCCCACCCCGTGGGCGAATCCCCGCCGGCGACACACCATCCGCCCATTCGCCGACAGGGTCAGCTCCTACAGTACGCACCGTAGGAGCCCACCCCGTGGGCGAATCCCCACCCGCGGCACACCATCCGCCCATTCGCCGACAGGGTCGGCTCCCACAACACGCACCGTAGGAGCCCACCCCGTGGGCGAATCCCCACCGCTGCAACCGATAACCGCACGCCAACCGGAGCCTTGCCCACCACCCAGACTCCACGACCCAATTCACGTTAGAATGGCCCCACTTTCGACAAGGCCCATGCGCCGTCTCGCCCCTGCGTCGGTTTCAGGATTATTTGCCCCTAACATGCGTTCATCCTATTGGCTTTCCCAGCTAGTGCCCCTCGCGGTATTCGCCTTCCCCATCACCGTGGCTTCGGTCGAGAACGCTGGCAGCAGCATCGGGCTGTTGCTTCTCTTGGCGGGGTTAGCCTTCGGTCGGCAGTGGAACACCCTGACACCGAGAGAAAAACCCGTGCTCGTCGGATTCGTGGTCCTGCTGATCGTTATGGCCCTCAGTCTGGTGAATTCTACAAACCTCGAATTTGGCTTGCAGCGCCTCGAACGCTTCGTCCGCATCGCGGCATTCGTGCCGATTTACCTCATGCTACGACGCTTCGACGTCAGCGTAGGGCGCGCCTTCAGCTACGGCGCTGTCGTCGCCGGCTTCGTAATGGCATTCCAGGCCAGTTACCAAGTAGCCACCGATCACAAGCGAGCCATCGGCGCCTACCACGAGATCATCTTCGGTGATCTTGCCATGCTCGTGGCGGTACTCACGTTGTTGGGCGCGGTTTATCTGGCGAACACGCGTATCAAGCAGATCGTGTTCGTCGCCAGTGCTGGTGCTGCAGTCTATGCGAGCGTACTTTCAGGCACGCGCGGGGCCTGGATCCTGTTGCCGATTCTCGGTGTATTCTTGCTCTGGCTTCACCGCGCTCGACTGAACCGCCGCGCCTGGGCGGGCGTGGCCGCCGCAGCACTTCTGCTCGGATTCGCCGCGGCCAGCACCGACACCGTGCGCATACGACTGGAAAGGGGAACCTCCGACCTACACTCGTTCATGGCAGATCCCTCCGTAAAGACCTCATGGGGAATCCGCCTGAACCTCTGGCGCAATAGCCTATTGATCCTGAAGGATGCGCCTCTGCTCGGCACAGGCTTGGGTGACTTCCAGCGTGAAATGATTGCGATGAAAAAAGACCGGCGCTCGCTGAACCGCCATGTCACCAAATTCGGTCACGCCCACAGCATCTATTTCGATGCCTTGGCCACGTCGGGAATCCTAGGCTTTACAGCGCTGGTAATTGCTCTCTTCTACCTGCCCTTCCGGTACTTCCATAGGTATTGGTCAGAGGCCGCAGATCCTGCCGTACGCTTCTACAGCCTGGGGGGATGAC
>Ga0265293_10013026_pt1 | contig 10893 bp, 6 predicted proteins | sample Munlanlewell138R_FD_192505 | JGI IMG/M metagenome (GOLD analysis project Ga0265293, IMG submission 192505) | Leachate microbial communities from a municipal landfill in Southern Ontario, Canada - Leachate well 138R | ecosystem: Engineered > Solid waste > Landfill > Unclassified | place: Canada... | reverse complement strand
AATTCAATCTGTACGGCCAAACCTTAATACCAAAATCACAAGAACTGGTACAAGCCAGTGAAAGCGCGTACAGAGCAGGCACAATCGATTTTCTGTCGCTTATAGATTCACAGCGAATGCTTCTGCAATACAAGCTCGATTATGAGCGGTCGATAACAAATTATCAGCAAAAAATCGCAGAGCTTGAGATGTTAATAGGTAAAGACCTGCAAAATCCGACAAGATTTAACAATTAAATTTATCGCAGTTTCGCTAAAAAATAATTCGGGAAGAAAAAAGACTTAAAACAAATTCCCACTAATACAGTATGATTAATTAGGTTTTGGAGAACTCAGAAATGAACAAGTTGAGTATAATAAAATTAATATTAATCATAACTGCTTCATTTGCAATAGGATACATCATCAGGGGCGTGTATCTGCCCACTGATATTTCTACTAATGGGCAATCTTCAGAAACACAAAAGGTTTGGATATGTTCTATGCATCCGCAGATACGTCAATCCAACCCGGGCAAGTGCCCTATATGTTTTATGGACTTAATCCCGGTAGAAACACCCGGTCACAAACAACCGCTCGGCTCAAGACAAATATCTTTTTCGCAGGAAGCTTTAAAGTTAATGGAAATCGAAACCTCGCCGGTCCAGCGGAAATTTGTCGAAACCGAAATCAGGCTGACCGGAAAAATTGATTATGACGAAAGCAGAATAAAACATATTACTGCATGGGTGCCGGGACGAATTGACAGGCTTTATGTTGATTTTACTGGTACGCGGGTTATCAAAGGCGACCACATGGTTTATCTTTACAGCCCGGAATTGATTAGCGCACAGGCGGAATTTTTACAGGCATTTGGGGCTGTCCAAAATATCCAAAACCAAACAAGTGAATTTGTCAGAAGGACGACTCAAGCTACTCTTGAGGCAGCAACAGAAAAATTAAAACTGCTTGGTCTGGATGAAAAACAAATCGAGGAAATTCAAAACACAGGCCGGTCTACCGACAATATTACTATTAATTCCCCTATCGAAGGAATAGTAATTGAAAAACACCTTTCGCAAGGAGCTTACGTTCAGACCGGAACAAAAATTTACACGATAGCAGATTTGTCGGAGCTTTGGGTAAAGCTCGATGCCTATGAATCAGATATGATGTGGATTAGATACGGCCAGGAGGTGGAATTTACTGCTGAGGCATATCCCGGAGAGGTTTTCAAAGGACAAATAATATTTATATCTCCCACTCTTGATACCGCAAGCAGAACAATAAAACTGCGCGCTAATGTCCCTAATCCTTCCGGCAAGCTGAAACCCGGAATGTTTGTCAGAGCGGTGTTACGTTCTGCGGTAGCACAAGGCGGGCTGGTGATGGACCCCCAAATGGCAGGTAAATGGGTATGCCCGATGCATCCATCAGTAATAGAAAATTCAAAGGATATCTGCCCTATTTGCCAGATGGATTTAGTTACAGCCGAATCGCTCGGCTATATCACAGCCGATTTGCCGGACGAAGCCCCGCTGGTCATTCCCGCTACAGCAGTGCTTATTACCGGCAAGCGCGCGGTTGTATATGTACAGGTGTCTTACGAAGATAGACCTGTGTTCGAAGGAAAAGAAATTATTCTCGGCCCGCGAGCCGGAGATTATTATCTGGTTAAAGAAGGCTTAGCCGAGGGCGAGGTCGTCGTAACCAAGGGCAATTTTAAGATTGATTCTGCTCTTCAAATACAGGCCAAACCAAGCATGATGAGTCCCGAAGGCGGTACTGCTCCGGCGGGACATCCGCACAGCCATGCAGACATGAAATCGCAAGAACAGCCAGAATCTGAAATCGAACAGACAATGTGTCCTGTTATGAATGCCCCTATTAACAAAAACTTTTATACAGAGTATAGGGGCAAGAAAGTTTATTTCTGCTGCCCCGGCTGTGATGAGGAATTTCACAGAAATCCGGAAAAATATTTGGATAAGTTACCACAATTTTCAAACCATAAACATTGAAAGGATAAATAATGTATACGGCTAAAAAAAATATCACACTAATATTGCTCGGATGCCTTTTACTTATTTTGGCGATTGTCTTCACAAGCTGTAAGAAAAAAGAACAGGCACCGCAGCATCACGAGCACGAGCATGAGGCTGTACTGACAGAAGAGGCCTCTGCCGCTGCGGCGCAGATTGAGCAGAAGACCTGTCCCGTGATGCCTCAGATGAAAATTAATCCGGATGTTTTTACGGTATACCAAGGCAAGAAGGTCTATTTCTGCTGCCCGGCCTGCAAGCCTCAGTTCGAGGCCGAGCCGGAAAAATATCTGTCTAACTTACCACAGTTTCAGAAATAAGGAAATTTATCCCGGCGACGCCGAGATATGCATAATCAGGTTATTACTATGGCCGATGAAATAAAACACGATTATTCGCAGCCGACCAGGGAGCAGAAATCTCCTATCGGCCAATTTATTAAATTGTGTCTGAACAACAGGCTTATAGTTCTTTTGCTGCTGATTTTTATTGTTCTATGCGGAATTTATGTTGCTCCCTTCGACTGGGATTTGCGGGGTCTGCCTCGTAATCCTGTCGCTACCGATGCGATACCAGACATAGGAGAAAACCAGCAAATCATTTTCACCGACTGGCCCGGCAGAAGCCCGCAGGACGTCGAAGACCAGGTTACTTATCCTTTGACGACCGCACTTTTGGGTATTCCGGGCATAAAAACAATCAGAAGCAATTCAATGTTCGGCTTCTCATCCATCTTTGTCATTTTCGACGACAGCGTGGAGTTTTACTGGTCTCGAAGCCGGATACTTGAAAAGCTAAATGCCCTTCCGCGTGAAACACTGCCGCCGGGCGTACAGCCGATGCTCGGCCCCGACGCAACTGCGCTGGGGCAGATTTTCTGGTATACGCTCGAAGGCAGAGACCCAAACGGCAACCCGGCAGGAGGCTGGGACCTCGAGGAACTGCGTACGATTCAGGACTGGTATGTTCGATATGCACTTTTATCAGCAGGCGGAGTCAGTGAAGTTGCTTCCATAGGCGGCTTTGTCAGGGAATACCAGATAGATGTCAATCCTGACGCGATGCGGGCGTATAAAGTTACACTATCCGAGATATTCGACGCCGTCCGCGGAAGCAATATCGACGTGGGGGCAAAAACGATAGAAATAAACCGCGTCGAGTATTTCATTCGCGGACTCGGTTTTGTCAAAAGCATATCCGACCTCGAAGATAGCGTGGTTAAAGTCAATGAAAATGTGCCCGTACTAATCCGGCACATCGCCAACGTTACCCTCGGACCGGAATTTAGAAGAGGCGCTCTCGACAAAAGCGGTGCCGAGGCGGTCGGAGGCGTAGTGGTTGCTCGTTTCCGTGAAAATCCACTGGCGACCATAAGGAACGTCAGGCAGAAAATAGAGGAAATTTCACCGGGGCTGCCCAGCAAGACGCTGCCCGACGGAACAGTTTCCAAGGTTACGATAGTGCCGTTTTATGACAGAACCGGCCTGATATACGAGACCCTTGGAACGCTCAATAGAGCCATTGTTAACCAGATTCTCATTACTGTTCTCATCATAATCATAATGATAATGCACCTGAAAAGTGCGGTCTTCATCGGCGTCGAAATACCGGTGGTTATTTTGATGGTCTTCGTGGTGATGAAGAATTTCGGCGTTGACGCCAATATCGTTGCGCTTTCCGGAATAGCCGTCGCAATAGGAACGGTCGTTGATATGGACGTTATCATGTGCGAGACCATACTGCGCCATCTGGAAACCGCTCCGCCGAAGACGTCTCGGATGGAAGTCGTCCACCGGGCGGCCAGCGAGGTAGGCGGAGCATGTCTTACGGCGGTGGCGACAACAATCGCCGCTTTTCTTCCGGTCTTCACCATGACCGGGCCGGAAGGAAAGCTGTTCAAACCTCTGGCATTTACAAATGTTTTCACGCTGTTTTCTTCTATCGCCATCAGTCTGGCGATTCTGCCTTCGGCGGCGCTGGTAATATTTGCATATAAATTCTCAAATAAAACTCTCAGACGCGGCTTTTACGGCCTTGTCATACTGGTCGGGCTGCTTGTACTGCTTTATGGCACCCGGGCCGGGTCGGGGCTTATCATTTTTGCCGCTGCGGTGATACTCTCGTTTGCGGTTTATAACCTTGTTCAACGTCACATTCCAGATACGTTTAATCGTCACGCACCTTTTCTGAGTAACGTGCTGGTCCTTCTGTTTGTGGGGCTGCTTCTTACACGTCTTTGGGAACCGTTAGGCCCGGAAAGAGGGCTTGTGCGAAATATAATTTTCGTCGGTTCGATTGTAGCTGCCCTGCTTGGTTCGTTTAGAATATTTAAAAGGTTTTATCCGAAAATTCTCGCGTGGTGTCTCGATAACAAGCTCAAATTTCTGACGGCCCCTGCTGTAATCCTCGTTCTGGGCGGAATTATATGGTCAAGGCTCGGCAAGGAATTTATGCCCCCGCTCGATGAAGGCTCGTTCCTGTATATGCCGACAACTATGCCTCACGCCTCGATAGGCGAAGCTTTAGATGTATTACAAAAACAAGACACGGCGATAGCGAGCATTCCGGAGATTGATTCGGTGGTAGGCAAAATAGGACGCGCAGAAAGCCCGCTCGACCCCGCCCCGATTTCTATGGTCGAGACCGTAATAAACTACAAATCCGAATATATTACTGATAAAGACGGACGAAGAATCAGCTTCAAATACGACAGAAAAAACCGTCAGTTTGTGTATGACGAATCAGGCAGCCTCATCTCTGACAAAGGAGGCAGACCGTTTCGGCAGTGGCGTGACCACATAAAATCGCCCGATGACATCTGGAAAGAGATTCTTGCCGCGGCTCAGATACCGGGAACTACAAGCGCGCCGAAACTTCAGCCTATCGCCGCACGGCTGGTGATGCTCCAGACCGGGATGCGTGCCCCGATGGGCGTTAAAATACAAGGCCCTTCGCTTGAAGTTATCGAAAAGGTCGGCCTTGAAATAGAGAGATTTCTCAAGGAAGTTCCTTCCGTCGCTCACGAGGCGGTCTTTGCCGACCGGATTATAGGCACACCCTATCTTGAAATAATACCCGACCGCCAAGCGCTGGCAAGATATGGAATAAAAATCCGCGACTTTCAGGATGTCGTGGAGGTCGCTATCGGAGGTGACAGGATTACCACCACCGTCGAAGGAAGGGAAAGATTTCCCGTACGCGTGCGGTACCAGCGTGAGCTGCGCGACCAAATAGACGCTATAAGCAGTATATTGGTGCCGGCTACGGGCGAAGTTCAAATTCCGCTTGCACAACTGGCGCGAGTTGAATACGTCTCAGGCCCGCAGGAGATAAAAAGCGAGGACACGTTCCTTGTCGGATACGTCCTGTTCGATAAGAGAGCGGGTTTTGCAGAGGTCGATGTTGTAGAAAATGCCCGCAGGCATCTTAATGAAAAAATCAGCACGGGCGAGCTTGTAATCCCGCCGGGGGTCAGCTTTACCTTCGCGGGGACTTACGAGCATCAGATGCGGGCGTCAAGGACTCTGATGATGGTGATACCAATGTCGCTGTTTATAATTTTTATGATTCTGTATTTGAAATTCAAGTCCGTTACAACGCCGTTTCTGGTCTTTACCGGCATATTCGTCGCATGGGCGGGAGGCTTTATATTCATTTGGCTTTACGGGCAGGATTGGTTTCTTAATTTCAATATATTCGGCGTCAATATGCGGCAGCTCTTTCAGGTACATACTATTAATCTTAGCGTTGCGATTTGGGTCGGTTTTCTCGTTCTGTTCGGTGTCGCAACCGATGATGGCGTAGTCATGGGTACCTATCTGGAGCAGACCTTCCGGGATAACCCGCCCAAAACCATCGAGGAGATTCGCCGCAACGTCGTTCATGCCGGCAGCCAAAGGATACGTCCGTGTCTTATGACGACAGCAACTACTATGCTTGCTCTTGTTCCTGTTTTGACATCCACCGGCAGAGGCGCAGACATTATGGTCCCGATGGCGATTCCGTCTTTCGGCGGTATGGCAATTGAAATTATGACGATGCTTATAGTTCCTGTATTGTACTGTATGGTACAAGAGTTTAGGTATAAAAGAAAAGCCTAACGGGATTTTAGATTAATTCTAATCGTTCTGATGGCTGTGTTTTCTTATTTCATCGAAGAACGGTGTGGATTTTTGTTCGACACACTGGGCAGCATAAAGATACATCGAAGCGGACCAGCTTTGCCAATCCATTCCGCGAACTGTACCGTCTTGAGCCCGTATCCATTCATTGAACCCGAATTCCAAATCATCATGCCGAGCGGCAGGCTTGACAATCTGTGCTAAAGCGGCCAATTTCTTTTCCGCGAGTTTAAACCGCCCCGCCGCAACTAAAGCTGCAATATAAAAACCGCAAACAAAAGGCCAAATCCCGCCGTTATGATATTCGCCGGGTTTATTATATTTTTCGTAACGAGCTCTCCAGTCTGGATCGCCCTGTTTAATATAAGGGAAAAAATTAGGAGGTAAATCAACAGCCAAATCACCGCGTTTCTTCAAGGCTCGGCATTCATGCTCTATCCATTTAATTAGATTGTCCGCTCTCGAAGGCGAAGCTATGCCTGAAAGTATTGCCAAGCTGTTGCCCAAAAGGTCGAATCGTTCACTCTTGTATATTTTATACGACCACATCGCATAGTAAGGTTTATGTTTTAGAACTAAGCCCTCATGGACATGACGATGCTGCGATTCGCCTGTTATAGCAAATCTTTCCATATCGTCTCTGACCAGCGAAGCACGCTCATACTGACCAAAAAGACATAGATAACTATATACGACGGTATTGACAAACAAACCGTACCCAAGAACCCATTGTTCATCTCGCCAATCACTGGTCGGAAGCTGAGCAACAATACAGCGATTCGTCGGACTTTGATATTCCATCCACGTCATAGATTTACGGACGGCTTCTTCGAGAAAATCTTTTTCACCGGTAAACTGCCGATAAATCCCGACAGCCATCAAAAACAATGGTGTAGTGTCACTCGCCCCTCTATCATCCGGGTCATTAACAAGTGATGGTATATGGCCCAGCACAGTCTGATTTTTTGCAAGTGTAAGCAAAACTTTTCGATAAGATTTGATTAATTTTTCATTTTGGGTTGTTAAAACCCCCAATAAACATATCATCATATCTCTTGTATAAGGTTCAGGATAAGCCCATCCCGCAGTTCTCGGAAGTCCGTGATACGGGCCGTGATTATTATGTATCAGCACCTCAACCGCCGCTTGTTTGGCTCGATTTATAAGCTCCTTTTGGTTTTTATCCATCACGATATGCCCAGCCGCTCAGAAACAATTTCGATAAACTTTTTAGCTACGACGCGGTAATCAAAATGCTCGACAACGCGTTTTCGGCCTTCTTTGCCCATTTGAACTCTTAATTGCGGATTCTGCATTAACTCCAGAAGATATTTCGCTATATCATGAACGCTTGCCCGATAATCGACAATTCTGGGTTTTTTGAAGACATGCTTGTGCCCTGTCTGATAACCGGATTCATCTCCCAGCATAGCTTCACGAAGTCTGATTTCCTGAGCAACTTCCGCCAAGAATGCAGTTTTTCCATGAATCATAGTATCAAGCAGGCCCATAGCTTTTATTCCTATGACAGGTTTTTCGCATGCATTGGCTTCGACCTGAATCATACCGAAACCTTCGAGACGCGATGGCGCGGCGTATATATCACAAGCAGCTAAAATATAAGGCATAAAATTTCTCGAAACTCTGCTGGTTGTATAAACCACATTTTTATCTATTCCCAAATGAGTCGCCAGATGCATATCGGAAAGATTCTGCTGCTCGGTTCGGGGCTGCGGCCAGACCTTGCAAACGTATTTCCAGTCAGGGGCATTTATGTCATTTATCGCCAGAGCCTGCATAACTTCCTGAGCACCTTTTGAAGCGGCATCACCACCCACTGTTAATATCATTAACTGGTCGTCTGAAACACCTACGGCTTCACGCACCGCTTTTACCTTAAGGTCGTTTCTATCACGGGGCCTAAACGAATCCGTATCGCAGCCTACCGGCAAAATTTCTATATTGTCGCCGCTTAGACCGTCCCTAACATAAATCTTCTTAACCCAATGACTTGTAACAAAAATCAAAGGCAAAGTATCAAGTATTTCACGATAATTTGCCATATATCCATCTGCAACAAGCCACGGAACAGCGGTCAGACCGTATCTTTGAGGATGAAGAACCAAATGCGGAGTATGGCCCCAATAGCCTACTCCGACAACTATATCAGGTACAAACCACCTGTAATACCATTCTTTTTCCTGAGCAGACTCAAAACCTACCGAAAAAACTTCCACGCCCAACTCTTCAAGTCCCTTGTGCAGTAAAGCTCCTTGAGTAGCCAAACCTCCCGGAGAAGGGGGATAATCATACAAAAGAAGTACCTTCATTTTTTAACTCCCTCTATTTAAGATGTAACCTTTGATTTGAAGCAACAGAAGGCTTCGCATCTCGGTGTCGTTTTAGCTTCGAAACTATCCTCGTTAAAACCGTAAATTTTTGTGATTATATCATATTTTTTTTGCCATATATGCTTTTTTAAGTCAATCAACAAATCCGATGTTTCAATCGCACGCGGAAGATAACGGCGATTATCATCCTCATATGCAAAAGACCATAACTGCTCCGCTTTAATTTTACCGTTATTCCACAAATCCAAAACGGCAAGTGCGGTTTCTTCGTGTCTGAGATGGCGGGTATATTCGCCGGATTTGCTGTGAGTGATAATAATATCGAAATTTCCTGAAGGAAGAAGCTCGTTTATTGTCTGCTTAATTTGGTCTTGATTAAGAGGTCTTTGTTCGGGGCCGTCATCAATATCCGCCATAAAACCGGCAGCATTAAATTCTTTCACAGCATTGAAAAATTTCGGAGCGCGGTCCGAATCATTCTTTCTGCAAAGACTGATTATCGTCCAGCGAACCTTGGGATGCAGAAGAATCAGCCCCCCTGCCCATAAGGTTTCATCGTCCGGATGAGCAACAATAACCGCACATCGGCTGTTATCCTCAATAAACGTCTTTTTGCTGATACATCCCTTATCCATTACGATATATAATTATACCGTAATCGAAGAAAAAAATACAGATATGAGTGTTATAAAAAACCGCTGCTATTCCTGATAAAAAAAGCTATATATTTCCCGTTTGCCGGCAGATGAATTCGCCAAAGCATTTATTTCTATATGCTTTTTGCAACTGAATTTCAAATAAATTCAGTCGTATCAGGTATTAGTCATTATCTGTAATGGTAATCGTTGCCGCTAACATAGAATCATTAGCTATAAGATTATAAGTCTTATTAGCTTTCAAGTTCATAATAGCTGTTTCAGGTCCTTCAACTAATTTATCATCTACCGGACTTAATGTTATATCAACATATGCCTTGCCGGCCGGTATTGTGACGATTTTCTTTGTCAAAGATGCACCGTTTGCGCTAAGAGTGTAATCCGCTCTTGCACCGAACTTTGCCTTGCCGCTAAGACTAAATTTGACATTTAAATCGTCCGATATATTACCAACTCTGGTTATACGATAAAAACCTGTTTTAGCTAATGTTCCCGATAATGTTTCTGAAGCAATATTATCAGGAGCAGTTATATATACTACCGGCTCATTGTCTAAAATGTTTACCACAGCCGAAAGTTCTGAGGCATTTGGCGAAAGAGTATAAGCCCTGTTCGCTCTCAGTGTTAGAAGAACTGTTTCAGTGTTTTCAGCTAAATTATCATCGACCGGATTAATATTAATATCGACATAGCTCTGCCCTGCCGGTATTACAACACTCGTAGTTACTGCTTTTCCATTGGCATCCATTGTGTAATCTGCTCTGGCTCCGAGTCTTGCCGTACCTTTACGAGTAAAATATACAGTTAAAGCGTTGGCTGTGTTTCCGGTTCGTGATATACGGAACGTCCCGGTATCAACTGCAAGACCGCTTAATATTTCAGCAGCCTCATCGTCAATGGCCGATATACTTACCATCGGCGGGCCTTCTTTGCCAAGAGATATTATCAAACCAACCGAAGAGCCGCGTACAACAGATGCTCCGTTTGCAGGATTATGACTAATTATCTGACCGGCAGATATCGAATCATTATAGTTATGAGTAACTACACCTTTTACAAGGCCCGCTGCTATCAAAGTCGTCTCAGCATTAGTTTCATTCATGCCAACCAAATTAGGAACCGTTGTCATTGCCGGGCCGCTGGAGATTACTAACGCTACAGCCGAACCGCATGGTACCGATGTACCGCTTGTCGGATTCTGACTTATTACGTTACCCGCAGTAACTGTATCACTATTGGCAGTAGTTACCATACCTTTTACAAGGCCGACTGCTGTTAGAGCTGTCTGGGCGTTGGCCTCAGTCATGCCGACTACATTAGGAACGGTCGCCATACACGGCCCGCTGGAGATTACTAATGCTACAGCCGAACCGCATGGTACCGATGTACCGCTTGTCGGATTCTGACTTATTACATTACCCGCAGTAACTGTATCACTATTGGCAGTAGTTACCATACCTTTTACAAGGCCGACCGCTGTTAGAGCTGTCTCGGCGTTGGCCTCAGTCATGCCGACTACATTCGGAACCGTAGCCATACACGGCCCGCTGGAGATTACTAATGCTACAGCCGAACCGCATGGTACCGATGTACCGCTTGTCGGATTCTGACTTATTACGTTACCCGCAGTAACTGTATCACTATTGGCAGTAGTTACCATACCTTTTACAAGGCCGACTGCTGTTAGAGCTGTCTGGGCGTTGGCCTCAGTCATGCCGGCTACATTAGGAACGGTCGCCATACAC
>Ga0265293_10013025_pt1 | contig 10894 bp, 7 predicted proteins | sample Munlanlewell138R_FD_192505 | JGI IMG/M metagenome (GOLD analysis project Ga0265293, IMG submission 192505) | Leachate microbial communities from a municipal landfill in Southern Ontario, Canada - Leachate well 138R | ecosystem: Engineered > Solid waste > Landfill > Unclassified | place: Canada... | reverse complement strand
ACTGAACAGGTTTTGTGCGGGCAGGCTTTGTGCGCAGGCTGATTCTAAGGTCCGTCGGACACCGGGTCGTGCTGGTCGATGCCGGCGATCTCATAGCCTTTCTTGAAATCGCGGATGTGCTTCGCCATCCAGCTCGCGGCCTCCTGTGCATCCCGTGTGCGTATCGCCGCGACCAGGCGCGCCTGCGCGTTGGCAATGCGTCCGCGCGCCTGAGGTACACGATCGATCATGGCGCGCAGCGAGGGCGCGAGCAATTGGATGAGCGGTTCCTGCGCCAGCATGAGGGCGGGATTGTGCGTGGCCTCGCCCAGCTGCCGGAAGAAGTCGACGGTGTGTTCCACAGCCGTGGTCGAATTTCGGTTGTCCTGCTTGAAATGGTCCGCTGCCGCTTCCAGGCGCTGCAGGTCGGCGTCGCTGCGTCGCTGCGCGGCCGCCTGCGCGATCGGCGGCTCCAGAATCGTCAGAGACTCCCAGACATCGACGAACCGGATGTCGTGCAGGGCGAGCGCGCGGCTCACTCCGCCGGCGATGAGGTGATGCGAGGGCCGGGTTACGACCATGAGCCGGGAGCCGCGCTGGCGGCCGAGCAGGCCTGCGCTTTCCAGCTCGCGCATGGCTTCGCGCACGGTCGAGCGATTCACGCCGAACTGGCGCGCCAGCTCGGTTTCGGACGGCAGGCGATCGCCCGCGGCCAACGAGCGATCAGTGATGCGTTCGACCAGGGCCGCGGCGACCTTGCGATAGGCAGGTTCGATGCGGATCTGTTCGAAGGGCTCGTTCATGAAGTTTTCTCGAACAATATTCGGCCAATGAGGCCGCGGCGAATTTCCTGGGTGCCTGCGCCGATTTCGTAAAGTTTGGCGTCCCGCAACAGGCGACCCGCGGGAAACTCGTTGATGTAGCCGTTGCCGCCGAGGGCCTGGATGGCCTCCAGCGCGATTTGCGTGGCGCGCTCGCTCGCGAACAAGATCGCGGCGGCTGCATCCTGGCGAGTAGGACGCCGCTCGTCGCAGGCGCGGGCCACGGCATACACGTAGGCGCGTGCTGCATTGAGTTGAGTGTACATGTCTGCGACCTTGGCTTGCATCAGCTGGAAGCTGCCGATGGGCTGTCCGAACTGCTTGCGATCGTGCACATAGGGCAGTACCAGGTCCAGTGCGGCGGCCATGATGCCAAGGGGGCCTCCGGCGAGGACGGCACGCTCGTAGTCCAGGCCACTCATCAGTACGCGCGCGCCCTGATTCTCGCCCCCCAGCAGATTGCGTGCAGGGATCCGGCAGTCGTCGAACACCAGCTCGCAGGTACTGGAGCCGCGCATGCCTAGCTTGTCGAGTTTTTGCGCCGTGGAGAATCCCGGAGTGCCTCGCTCGACGATGAAGGCAGAAATGCCCTTCGAACCTCCCTCGGGGCGGCTCTTGGCGTAGACGATCAGTATGTCGGCATCCGGCCCATTCGTGATCCACATCTTTCGTCCATCGAGCACGTACTCGTCGCCGCGACGCTCTGCTCGCAGTTGCATGGACATCACGTCCGAACCCGCATCGGGTTCGGACATGGCGAGTGCGCCGACATGTTCGCCGCTGACCAGCCTGGGAAGGTAGGCATCGCGCTGCGCATCGCTGCCATTGAGTCGCAGCTGGTTCACGCACAGGTTGGAATGCGCGCCATAGGACAGGCCGACCGAGGCCGATGCGCGCGAGATTTCTTCCATGACGATGACGTGGGCGAGATAGCCCAGATCGGCACCGCCCCAGCGTTCGGGCACGGTGATACCGAGCAGGCCCTGTTCGCCGAGCCTGGGCCAGAGCTGGCGCGGAAACTCGTTCGTCCGGTCGATCTCAGCGGCGATCGGTGCGATTTCCTCGCGAGCGAAACGCCGCGACTGACGGCGCACCTCGTCGATCGTGTCGCCAAGTCCGAAATCGAAATCGCATGCATCCAATCCATTCGCGGAACCGTTCATGCCCGTCTACCTTGCTCATATTTGTCGAATTGTAGTATTGTCCGACAATAAGAAGATCGGAGCAAGAGTCGGTTGAAACAGCAAAGCAGAAGGGCACTCAAGAGGTGGTTGCCATGTCCGTGATCGAATCCAGGTTTTCCGCCGCTGCGGCTGGATCGAACATGGTCGCCATGCGCGCGCTGGTCGAGGATCTGCGTGCCAAGGTGAGCCAGGTCATGCTGGGCGGCGGGGAAAAAGCGCGCGCGCGCCACGTGTCGCGCGGTAAGCTGCTGCCACGCGAGCGGGTCAATCAGTTGACCGATCTGGGTTCGCCCTTTCTGGAGCTATCCCAACTGGCGGCTTACGGAGTGTACGAGGATGACGTACCGGCTGCGGGGCTGATCACGGGTGTGGGCCGGGTCGGCGGCAGGGAATGTGTGATTGTCGCGAACGACGCGACGGTGAAGGGCGGTACCTACTACCCACTTACGGTGAAAAAGCACCTTCGGGCGCAGGAGATTGCCGCGCAGAATCACCTGCCCTGCATCTACCTGGTGGATAGCGGCGGCGCCTTCCTGCCGCGGCAGGACGAGGTGTTTCCGGACCGGGAACACTTCGGCCGAATCTTTTACAACCAGGCGAATCTGTCGGCGGCGGGCATTCCGCAGATTGCGGTGGTGATGGGTAGTTGCACGGCAGGCGGCGCCTATGTGCCCGCGATGTCCGATGAGGCAATCATCGTACGCAACCAGGGCACGATCTTCCTGGGTGGCCCGCCGCTGGTGAAGGCAGCGACAGGGGAGATCGTATCCGCCGAGGACCTGGGCGGAGCCGACGTGCATTCGCGTATTTCCGGGGTGACCGATCACTACGCCATGGATGATGCGCACGCCCTGGCGATGGCGCGTCGCGTGGTGGAGCACCTCAACATCACCCGGCCGGCCGGGTTGGTACAGACCCGGGAGCCGCAGGACCCTGTGTACGATCCACAGGAGCTCTATGGCGTGGTTCCCGAGGATCCACGCAAGCCGTTCGATGTGCGTGAGGTGATCGCCCGTGTCGTCGACGGCAGCCGCTTCGATGAGTTCAAGCAGTTGTACGGCACCACCTTGGTATGCGGCTTTGCGCATATCTTCGGCTATCCGGTAGGCATCATTGCCAACAACGGCATCCTGTTCAGCGAGTCGGCATTGAAGGGCGCGCATTTCGTGGAATTGTGCTGCCAGCGCAACATTCCGCTGGTGTTCCTGCAGAACATCACGGGCTTCATGGTGGGGCGCAAGTACGAATCCGGCGGTATTGCCAAGGATGGAGCGAAACTTGTAACCGCGGTGGCCTGTGCCCGGGTGCCGAAATTCACGCTTATCATCGGCGGCTCTTTTGGCGCGGGCAATTACGGTATGTGCGGCCGCGCCTATTCGCCGCGCTTCCTGTGGATGTGGCCGAACGCGCGTATTTCGGTGATGGGAGGCGAACAGGCTGCGGGCGTGCTGGCGCAGGTTCGCCGCGACGGGCTGGAGGCGCAGGGCAAACGCTGGAGTGCCGAACAGGAGGACGATTTCAAGGCGCCGATCCTGCGCCAGTACGAGACCCAGGGGCATCCTTATTACGCCAGTGCGCGCTTGTGGGACGATGGCATCATCGACCCGGTCGATACGCGTATGGTGCTGGGCCTGGGGTTGGCCGCGTCGGCGAACGCGCCGATCGAACCCACACGCTTCGGCGTGTTCCGGATGTGAAACGGACCATGTTCGACAAAATCCTGATTGCGAATCGCGGCGAGATCGCGGTGCGTGTGATGAAGACGGCGCGGCGGCTGGGCGTGCGCACGGTTGCCATCTATTCCGATGCCGACGCCCAGGCGTTGCACGTGCGGCTTGCCGACGAGGCGGTGCGAGTGGGCCCGGCGCCAGTGGCGCAAAGCTACCTGAATGTCCAGGCCGTGCTCGAGGCGGCGCGGCGCACGGGTGCGCAGGCGATTCATCCGGGTTATGGGTTCCTTTCGGAAAACGCGTCGTTCGCTGCGGCCTGCCAACAGGCGGACGTCGTCTTCATTGGCCCACCGGGCGAGGCGATCCGGGTCATGGGCTCCAAAGCCGAATCCAAGCGGGTGATGAGTGCGGCGGGCGTGCCGCTGGTGCCGGGCTATCATGGAGAGGCGCAGGACCTGGACACCCTGCACCGGGAGGCTGGCAAGATCGGCTATCCGGTACTGGTAAAGGCTTCGGCAGGCGGCGGCGGCAAGGGCATGCGTGTGGTGCGCAGTGCCGCAGAGTTGCCGGATGCCGTCGCGGGTGCCCGGCGGGAATCGAAGACCGCTTTCGGCGATGACCGTCTACTGCTCGAAAAATACCTGACCCGCCCGCGACATGTGGAGATCCAGGTGTTCGCGGATACGCAAGGGCGATGTGTGTATTTGTTCGAGCGGGACTGCTCTATCCAGCGCCGGCATCAGAAAGTGATCGAGGAGGCGCCGGCGCCCGATCTGCCCGATGCGGTGCGTACCCGTATGGGTGAAACGGCCGTGGCGGCGGCACAAGCGGTCGGCTATGTCGGTGCGGGTACGGTGGAGTTCCTGTACGAGGATGGCGCCTTCTATTTCATAGAAATGAACACGCGCCTGCAGGTGGAACATCCGGTGACGGAGAAAATCACCGGGCTGGATCTGGTCGAATGGCAACTGCGGGTGGCATCCGGAGAGCCCTTGCCGAAATCCCAGGAACGGATCGAGCGCCGCGGGCACGCTTTCGAGGCGCGTATCTATGCCGAAGATCCGCAGCGCGAGTTCCTTCCGTCGACCGGTACCTTGATCCATCTGCGCTCGCCTCGGGAGGGGCCGCATGTCCGCGTGGATGCCGGAGTGCGTGAAGGGGACGAAATCAGCGTGTATTACGATCCCATGATCGCCAAGCTGATCACCTGGGACGAAGATCGCGCGGCGGCCCTGCGCCGGCTGCGCCGCGCCTTGTCGGCGTATGAAGTGGCGGGCGTTGCGACCAATGTGCCCTTCCTGGCGCGTATCGCCGCGCATCCCGCATTCGAGGCGAAGCAGATCGATACCGGTTTCATCGAACGGCATCGCGCCGATCTGGCGATGAGCGTTGAGCCGGTGCCCGATGACATCCTGGCGTTGGCCGCGGTGGCCGTCGTGCTGCATCGGGTCGCGGATTCACGCCGCCGGCGCGATACCAACCCGGACTCACCTTGGAACGTGGTCAGCGGCTGGCGGCTGAACGCCGACAACCTCTACGAGGTGACGCTGCTCGATGGCGCGCAGCGGCGCGACGTGCGGCTGCACTTCCGGCGCGACGGCTATGAAGCCGAGACGGCGGATTCGCGCCTGGTGTTGACCCAGGTGAGCTTCGAGGGGGGCGTACTGAGTGCGGCGATGAACGACGTGCGCGTGCGTGCCGGCGTGGTGTTCGCGGAGCGTGCGCTAAACTTGTTGAGCGAGGGCCGCTGCTGGCGCTTGTGGCTGGACGATCCCATGACACGCGCCGAGCAGCAGGAAAGCGGGTCGGGACGCCTGATCGCTCCCATGCCGGGTCTGGTAGGTGCCGTGCTGGTCGCCGAGGGCGAGGTGGTGGAGCGCGATCAGCCATTGATGATCGTAGAGGCCATGAAAATGGAGCACACGATCAAGGCGGCGATCGCCGGCCGAGTCGCCAGTATTCATTTCGCCGTCGGACAGCAGGTCAGCGATGGAGATGAGCTGCTGACGATTCAGAGCGAGACTGCCGCAGAGCACTCATAAGGCCGGATTCTCAGGCCGGAAAATACGGCGACGGACTGCAGCGCATGCATCGTGTTGACGTTTCGATCGCAGCGGCGCTGCTTGCCGGAATGCGCCGGCGATGCCAGACGAGTTCCACCACGGCGCCGTGCATCTTGAGGCAGGCCTGGGTGGCCGGTACTTCGCGCTTACGGAGCGTTCATTCCGAACACCTCCGCGATCAACTCGACGGAGCGTAGACGGGCGCCGTGATCGTACACATCCGATACGATGATCAGTTCGTCGGCGTTCGTCTCCGCGATGAACGCATCCAGGCCCGAGCGCACCGTCGAGGGCGCACCGATGATCGAGCGGGCGAGCATGCGAGTCGCTTGCGCCTTCTCCGCGGGTGTCCAGTAGGTCTCGATATCGTCGATCGGCGGTCGACTCAGCCCAGGGGTTCCGCGGAAAAGATCGGCAAACGACATTTGTTGCGTAGTCGCGAGTCGCCGTGCTTGTGCATCGCTTTCGGCGGCAATGACGTTGACCCCGACCATCACGTAGGGACGATCCAGCTGTTTGGAGGGCTTGAAGCGGCTGCGATAGATCTCCAGCGCCGGTTGCAGCATGTCCGGCACGAAGTGCGAGGCGAACGCGTAGGGCAGGCCGAACTCTGCCGCAAGCGTGGCGCCGAAGTTGCTCGATCCCAGGATCCATAGCGGCACCTCTGTTCCTGCCGCGGGGACCGCCACGATACGCTGGCCGGCGACGGCGGGCGCCAGAAGCGCCTGCAACTCCAGTACATCCTGCGGGAACATTTCGGCGGCCCCGGGAGGGCGGCGCAGCGCGCGAACCGTGGCCTGGTCGGTGCCGGGCGCGCGGCCGAGCCCGAGGTCGATGCGCCCGGGAAACAGGTGTGCCAAGGTCCCGAACTGCTCGGCGATGACATAGGGCGAATGGTTCGGCAGCATGATGCCGCCGGCGCCGACCCGGATCGTGCGGGTGCCGGCGGCGAGATGGGCGATCACGATCGAGGTCGCGGCGCTGGCGATGCCGGGCATGTTGTGATGCTCGGCAACCCAGATCCGCCGATAACCCCAATCCTCGGCATGGGCTGCCAGATCTCGCGCATTGTCCAGCGCGCCGCGCGGGCCGGTCTCTGCGGTGACGCGTACCAGTTCCAGGATGGACAGGGCGGTCATGCGGCGTCCTCCACTTCGTTGACGCTGTGGTTCGTTGACCCTGTGGCTTGTTGACCCTGGGGTTCGTTGACCCTGGGGGAGCCTTCTTCCATGATAGCAAGCGTGTCCATTCTCGATGATGAAGTACTGAAACAGGGGGTCTGCGGTCCCGTTTGCCCAGCCCTCCGGGGCGGATCCCCGCATCGTTCGCAAGCCAACACCCTGCGCTACACCGGCTCGGCGTGTCAATGAACCTGGGAACCAGAACAATGAGCAATCGTCGTTTCGGCGTCGGCATCGTCGGGCTGCAGCCGGGCAGAAGCTGGGCCGCGCTCGCTCATGTGCCGGCGCTGCGCACGCTGACGAATGACTTCGAGATCGTCGGGGTCGCCAATACCCGCCTGGCCAGCGCGCAGGCCGCCGCTGCAGCTTGCGGTCTGCCCCGCGCCTTCGCGGGCGTCGCGGAACTGGTGACCTGTCCCGATGTGGACATCGTTGCCGTCACGGTGAAAGTTCCGCATCACTTCGAGATCGTGAAGGCGGCGATCGAGGCTGGCAAGCATGTCTATTGCGAGTGGCCGCTGGGCAATGGCCTGGCCGAAGCGCGCCAGCTGGCTGCGCTGGCGGCACGCAAGGGCGTGCTGGGCGTGATCGGCACACAGGCTCGCGTAGCACCTGAAATCGAACATCTGCGCCGGCTGATCGACGAGGGCTTCGTCGGCGAGGTTCTGTCGACCACCCTGCTCGGCTGGGCAGGTAGCTGGGGACCCACGATCCCGGACAAGACGACCTATGCCTATCTGCTCGATCGCGCCAATGGCGCCACGATGCTGACGATTCCGCTGGGACATACCTTGGCGGCGCTGCGCGACGTGCTTGGCGATGTCGTCGAGCTGTCGGCCGTTCTGGCCAACCGACGTACTTCGGTGCTTGCCGTCGATACCGGGGAAACGCTGCCGATGACGGCGCATGACCAGGTGGTGGTCGGTGGTTTACTGAAGAGCGGCGCGCCTGTTTCCATCCATTATCGCGGCGGAACGCCTCGAGGCGAAGGCTTGATCTGGGAGATCAATGGCACGAAAGGCGATGTCCGTGTGACCGGCAGTGTGGGTCATTCGCAAATGGTGCAACTCGCCCTGGAAAGCGCGCCGGAGGAAGGGCGAGTCTGGCGTCCTCTGGAAGTGCCGGCAGCGTACCGCGACGGTTGGCCGGATGACCCCGTCCCCGGCAACGTCGCACGCGTATATGCCAGGATGGCGGCAGATCTGCGCGACGGTTCGCACACGGCGCCGAGCTTTGACGATGCGGTACGTCTGCACGAACTGCTGGCCGCGATCGAGGCCGCAGCGCAGCGTGGGCAGCGCGTATCGTTGACATCGGCGAAGGACTAGAGGCGAGCAACGAGGCTGGCGAGGCAACGATTACCAGCGGAGCCGACGCCTGTTGTCAGGAGCTTGGAGATCAGGGGAGCTGAGACGAGGAGCGGCGAGCCGGTGAAGTACGGTTGCGCCGGCTGCCAGACGGAATATCCCGAATACCATTTCCCGGGCTCAGAAGGGCAGCAACCACGGCACCAGCGTCACGCTGATCACCAGTGCAATCAGGGCGAACGGTACGCCGATCTTCACGAAGTCGCTGAAAACATAATTTCCCGGGCCCACGACCAGCGTGTTGACGGGCGATGAGACCGGCGTCATGAAGGCGCACGATGCGGCCAGCCCGACGATCATGGCGAAAGGATAGGGCGATGCCTGCATCGTTTCCGCGACGGCCAGCGCAACCGGCGCCATCAGCACGGCGGTCGCCGTATTGGAGACGAACAGGCCCAGCGCCGCCGTGATGATGAAAATCGCGGCCAGAACGACTCGTGGATTGGTATCACCCGCCATTCCCAGCAAAGCATCGACCGCCAGATCGACGCCGCCCGTCTTCTGCAGCGCCAGCGAAAAAGGCAGCATGCCGACGATCAAAACGATGCTTTGCCAATGGATCGACCGATAGGCGCTGTCGAGATCGAGGCAGCGAAACATTCCCAGCATCAAGCACCCGATCAAGGCGGCCTGCACGTTGGGCACGGCGCCGGTCACCATCAGGGCGATGACGACGGCAAGGGAAAGCAGCGCGTAGGGCGCGCGTGTCGGGGCAGGTATGGCGTCGTCGATTTCGGCCGGCAGGTCGAGCAGGATTACTTCGTTGCCGCCCATTTGTAGCCTGCGGATCTGTTTCCATCGACCGACCAGCAGCAGCGTGTCGCCGAGCTGCAGCTTCTCCTGGAGCATACGCTTGCTGCGCGCTTCACTTCCGCGCCGCAGGCCGATGACCGTCAAGCCATACTGCGTGCGGATTCTGGCCTCGACGATGGTTTTGCCGATGAGCGGCGAGTCGACCGGAATCATGACCTCGGCCATGCCGATTTCCTGGGACCGGTCCGAGAAATAGGCACCCGACAGCGGCAGCTTCTCCAGATCGAAGCGCCGGCGGAATTCGTCGATATCGGTGCTGGGAGCGAACAGATCCAGCAGTAGCACGTCTCCAGCGTGCAACTGGGTAGCTGCTTCGGGCCGAATGAATCGATTCGCGAATCGGCCGCTGCGCTCGATGGCCACGATGCTCATGCCGGCCGATCCTCGAAGATCGAGATCCTGCAGGGTCTTCCCGATCAGCGGAGAGCGCGGCGTCACGCGCAGCCGATACTCCCGGTCGGCCAGGCCATATTCCTCGATCCATTCGGCCAGGTGCGGCCTGGCCCGGCCGGGTGGGCTGGCCGAGACCGTGGTGAGCCAGCGACGGGCGATGAGCATGTAGGCAATGCCGATCGCCAGCAGCGGCAGGCCGAAAGGGGTGATGCTGAACAGATGAAAGCCTTCGTGGCCGCGGCGGACGAGTTCGCTGTTGACCACCAGGTTGGGCGGTGTGCCGATGAGGGTCATCATGCCGCTGAAGAGTCCGGCGAAACTCAACGGCATCATGAGCCGGCCGGGCGCGGTGCCCATGTTGCGCGCAATGCGCAGTACCACTGGAATGAAGATCGCCACCACCGCGGTCGAGCTCATTACGGAGCCGATGCCGGCAACGACGATCATCATCAGCACGATGAGCCGCGTCTCGCTGCGCGCCGAACGCGATACGAGCCAGTCGCCCAGCCGATGGGTGACGCCTGTTCTCATCAGACCCTCGCCGACGACGAACAGCGCGGCGATCAGCACGATGTTCGGATCGCTGAACCCGGCCAGCGCCTCGTTCATGGTGATCACGCCGGTGAAAGGCAATGCCGTCATCATCAACAGCGCGACGGCATCCATGCGCGGCCGGTTGAGCGCGAACATCGCGACGGCGGCGGCGAGCAGGGTCACAACGATGAGGAGATCGGTGCTCATGGAGAACGGCTGACCTGCCTCCGGCAGGCGCCGGAGCCCGATCTTTTGCCGTGCGCAGTCGATGCCCGGGTTCTCAGCACGATGACGATGGCCGCCGCTCGGCAGGATCGTTCCGATCCGGAACAATCGGGTAAAATTCGAAGGCGGCCTGAACGGTCATGGTGCGCAGTTTACGGCATCGACGGCGACGGCGGCACCGGTACCGGCTGCGCTCGTGACAGCAACCCATTCGGTGGCTGCGCCGTTTCCCCGCTCGTCCGTCCGACCCTCAGGCCGATGCCGCGATTCAAGGGATGACCGGGTCGCCGAAGAAAGTGATAATTTCCCGACTTCTCGTGACGTCCCATGCCTGGGACGGCTCGCCGCCGACGCCGATGGGCATGGGACGCCGATGGGCATGGATGGAGCACTCAGCATGTTGAACCGGGCGTCATTGCCGTTCCTGCGCCTGCTTTGCAATCTGCGCTGGCTGGCCGTGATCGGTCAGGTGGCCGCGATCATCGTGACGACCGGACCCATGCAGATCGCCCTCCCCACGGCCCCTTTGTGGGCGGGCGCAGGCAGTCTGGCGTTGTTCAATGTCTATGCGGTCAGACGCGTGAGGCAGGGGAGGGATGCGGAGCCCGCCGAGATCTTCGTTCACATGCTGATCGACATCGTGATTCTGACATGGATGATCTTC
>Ga0265293_10013024_pt1 | contig 10895 bp, 9 predicted proteins | sample Munlanlewell138R_FD_192505 | JGI IMG/M metagenome (GOLD analysis project Ga0265293, IMG submission 192505) | Leachate microbial communities from a municipal landfill in Southern Ontario, Canada - Leachate well 138R | ecosystem: Engineered > Solid waste > Landfill > Unclassified | place: Canada... | reverse complement strand
GGTCCAGGTGGTCAGACCGCAGATCTTGATCCACAGCCGTCCGCCGCGCAGGTCCGGTCCCGGCGCCTGGATCTCGTTCATGCCAGGAACCGCCTCAAGGTGAGGGCTCCCCGCTCATCGCTCGTCGCTCATCGTTCGTCCTTGTCCGCAACGCCCGTAGCGATCCTTAAACCGCGGCCGCGCGCCGCCATGGCGCGTTCACGGCCGGCGGCCAGCATGGTATCCAGCAACTCGCGGGGATCCTTCGAATTCATGAGCGTCGTCCCGACGAGCGCCAGCGCATAGCCGATGTCGACGACGCGCTTGACGTCCTCGATCGACGCCACGCCGCTTTCGGCGACATGCGGATAGCCGTCGGGAAGATATTCGGCGAGATCCTCGAGCCGCGACAGGTCCACCCCAAGCTTCTCCAGGTCGCGACAGTTGACCCCGACGAGCATTCGTTCGTCATGCGCCTTTCGTGCCGTCAGCACCTCGTTCGCCACGGCGAGATCCGCCTGGTCGAAAGCCTCGATCAGCACGAACATTTTCAGCATCGCCGCACAGTCCAGCAGCTCCGTGATCCGGCTCCGATCCAGCATGCGCACGATCACCAGCACACCACCGGCGCCCGCGGCCCGGGCTTCCATCACCTGGTAGGGATCGACCAGAAAATCCTTGCGCATCACAGGCACGTTCGCGGGCAACAGCACGCGCGCCGCCTGTTCCAGATGGGCCAGCGAGCCGCCGAAACGCGTCGGCTCGGTCAACACCGACACGGCGCAGGCGCCGCCGTGGGCATAGGCCTTGACGCGGCTTTCGACATCGGCGGTTTGGCCCGACAGATCGCCGGCGGATGGCGAGTGCAGCTTGCACTCCGCGATCACATCGAAGCCTTCCGGCGAGAGGCGTAGGGGCGGCGGTGGCGGCGCATCCGAAACGCGCGCCCACAACGCCTGTTCGGACTCCGCTGCTCGCGCCCGTTCCAGGCGATTCAAGCTTCCCTGCGCCATTTCAGTCAGTAGCCCGCTCATGTCCTCTTTCCGAAGGCTGAAATTCTGTCCAGCAGCGCGTGCGCCGCGCCGCTGTCGATCGCATGCTCGGCCATACGGGCGGCTTCCGACGCGCTTTGCGCCTTGCCCATCAACTCGAGCACCAGCGCGGCCTGCAATACGATCGCATGACGATGCGCGCCGCGATCGCGATTTTCCAGCACGGCACGCAGCCGCTGCGCATTGTAGGCCGCATCGCCACCTTTGAGGTCCTGCGCGGTGCACGGCGGCAGACCGAACTCCTGCGCGCTGCGGGTCATGCGCACCACTTTCCCCGGACGCACATCGAACAGCTCGAAGGGTCCGATCGGCGTCGCTTCGTCCCAGCCAGCTGCACCATGCACGACGTAGGTGCGCTGCATCGGCATGCCGGCCAGAGTGTCGGCCATCAGCGCGGCGACATCCACGTGATAGGCTCCCAGCAGGTGATATGGAGGTTCAGCCGGGTTCGACAGCGGCCCCAGGATATTGAACACCGTGCGCACCCCCAGCGCCTGGCGCACGGGCATGATCGCCTTCATCGCCGGATGGTAGTGGGGAGCGAACAGAAACGTGAACCCCGTAGCGGCCAGGCAGTCCCCCGCTGCCCGCTCGTCCAGGGGCAGGTCCAGGCCCAGAGCCCGCACGGCGTCCGCGCTGCCGCTGCGGCTGGATACGGAACTGGTGCCGTGCTTGGCCACCCGGATGCCCATCGAGGCCACCAGCAGGGAGGCGCCCGTGGACAGATTGAAGCTGCCGGAACCATCTCCTCCAGTACCGACCATGTCGACCAGCGGTGTCCCCTCGGGCAGGCGCGGGCGCCGAGCCAGCTGACGCATGCTGAGAGCGAAGCCTCGAACCTCCGGCGCGGTTTCGCCCTTGGCCCGCAACGCGCAAAGCAATGCACCCGCCATGGCGGGCGGCAGCGCCGGGTCCGTCAATGCCACCATCAGCTCATACGCCTGCTGCTCGTCGAGGTCGCGCTTGCCGAGCAAGCGTTCGAGGGTTTCCCGCAGATCGATCATGCCTGGCGCTCCGCGCAACGAGTAGCTAGAAACGCGCCCAGGAGGGTCGGGCCTTGCGGCGTCAAGATACTCTCGGGATGAAATTGCACGCCTTCGATAGCCAATGTCTTATGGCGCACGCCCATGATTTCGCCTTCGGTGGTATGCGCCGACACTTCCAGCACGTCGGGCAGCGAATCAGGCCGTGCGATCAAGGAGTGATACCGGCCAGCTTCGAACGGATCGGGCAGGCCGCGCAGGATGCCCTGCCCCGAATGGTGAACCGGCGAGGTCTTGCCGTGCATCAGCCGTGAGGCGCGCACGATCTCGCCGCCGAACACCTCGACCAGGCACTGATGGCCCAGACATACGCCAAGGATCGGCACCTCGCCCGCGAACGCTTCGATCATCGACATCGACACGCCCGCAGTCTGCGGCGTACCCGGCCCGGGGGAGATGCACAGATGGGTCGGTCGCAGCGCGCGCGCTTCCTCGACCGTGATCCGATCATTGCGATGCACCAGCACCTCGGCGCCCAGGACCCGGAACGCCTGTACCAGGTTGTAGGTAAAGGAATCGTAGTTGTCGATCAGCAACAGCCGCACCGCGGCGGTATTCGCGGCGCTCATAGCCCCGCCTCCACGAGTGACAGCGCGCGTCGCACGATCGCACTCTTTGCCTTGACTTCCTGATACTCCGTCGCCGCGACGCTGTCCGCGACGATGCCGGCGCCCGCCTGAAAGCTGTAGGTATCGCCACGAAACACCATGGTGCGAATGGTGATGGCCTGGTCCATGTCTCCCCCGTGACCGAAGTATCCGACGGTGCCTCCATAGAAGCCCCGGCCGACTGGCTCGAGTTCATCGATGATCTGCATGGCACGTACTTTCGGCGCGCCCACCAAGGTGCCGGCCGGGAACGTGGCCGCGAACAGATCGAAGGCATCCTTGCCCTGCATCAGTTCGCCGTTCACGCCGCTGACGATATGCATGACGTGGCTGTAGCGCTCGATGCTGCGGTACGGGCTCACCTCGACCGAGCCGGCCGTGGCGACACGTCCCAGGTCATTGCGCGCCAGGTCGACCAGCATCACATGTTCGGCGTTCTCCTTGGGATCGGCCAGCAGTTCCTGCTCCAGGCGCGCATCCTGCTCGTCATCCTGGCCGCGCGGCCGCGTCCCGGCGATGGGCCGCAGACTGGCGCGTCCACCCGACAGCTTCACCAGCGCCTCGGGCGAGGAACCGACGACCACGCAATCGCCGAGGTCGCAATAGAACAGATAAGGCGAGGGGTTCAGCAGCCGCAGCGCGCGATAGGCCTCGAAGGGCTCGAGTTCGCATTGGCCGGCGAAGCGCACGGACAAGACCAGTTGATAGACATCCCCGGCCGCGATGTATTCCTTCACCCGATGCACGCCGTCGATGAACTGCGCCTCCGAGAGGCTGCCGAGCGCGGGGGAGTAGCGGATGCGATTACGCGGTGCCGGCAGCGGGCCTCGCAATGCCTGGATCACCTCCCTGCGCAACGCGATGCGTTCGGACTCGCCACCCGCATGCAGCAGCGCGACCCCTCGGGTGAGATGATCGAAGACCAGTAAAGAGCGGGGCGCCAGATAGTGGGCTTCCGGCGTCGCCTCCTCCGTGGCTGCACGTCCGGCCAAGCGTCCCGGCAAGCGTTCGAAGCGCCGCACCAGATCGTAACCGGCGACCCCGACCAAGCCGCCTGGCAGGGGAACGCCCGAAATCTGGGGTTGCAGCTGCGGTGCATCGGCCAGGGCGGCGCGTAGCGCGTCCAGCAACCCCGTCGAGGTTTCCGGCGCTGCCTGGGTGTGGCCATCGATCGTGAGACCGCGCTCGTCCAGCCGGATCTCCAGGCAATCTCCGAAACCGATGAATGAATAGCGCCCCAGACGTTCTGCGCCCTCCACGCTTTCCAGCAGGAAGCGAGGCTTGAAGGGTTTGAGTTTCAAGTAGGCCGAGACCGGCGTATCCAGGTCGGCGGCGATGTCGAACGGTGGTTTCAATGAAGCTTCCTCGTCGTGGACTTTCCCTGGTCATGAACGTTCCCGGGCGGTCCGGACGAGAGACGACAAAACCCATCTCCGGACTGGCGCTCGGAGATGGGTTTCTGGATTCTGCTTATCTGTCGATCGGTTCGATCAGCCGGCTGTCGTTCGGGACAAACGCCCGCGCCGGCCATCCAGGGGCCCTCTCCTTCAGGAGGGGCGCCACCACCCGCATTGAGCCGGTATTTCGAACTGCGTGTACATAGGAATCTCAGTATCACTTGGGCCTCGGAGGTCGTCAAGCGCCCGGTTGCCGAAATTCAACCTGCACCGCCTCACAGCAACCTGTTTTCGACCGCCGCGCGACTGCATCCTCACGAGTACCGCTTTTACCATCATGCTCCATTCGATGCACATCCCAGAAGTGGATGCATCGGTTCGTCATCTCAAGGGAGCATCATGAAGATCATACGAATCGCGGTGGCGCTGGCACTGATATCTTCCACCACCGCCGCCGCCGCCGCCGCCGATGAATTGTCGGGCCTGCGCGAGCGGCTGGATGCGCAGGATCAGAAGCTGCGCATCCTGGAGCGCAAACTCGAGTCGAAGGAAGAGGAAACCAAGGCTGCCAGCGCAGTACAGCCTGTCATCCGGGCTTCGCCTCAACACGGCTTCCGCATCCAGTCGGCCGACAGCAGGAATGTTGCGAGGTTGCGTGGGCAACTGCATTTCGACGGCCGCTACTTTCCCGACGATACCACTTCGGCCACGGCGGACACCTGGCTTCTGCGGCGCGTGCGCCCGACGCTCGAAGGTACGATCAACGGCATCTTCGACTATCGCTTCACTCCCGACTTCGCCGGCGGCAAGACCATTATCCTGGACGCCTACGCGACGGCGCGCCTCGCCCCCTGGGCGAACGTGACCGTGGGCAAGTTCAAGGTACCGGTCGGCCTGGAACGCATCGTTTCCGCAAGCGATCTGCGCTTCATCGAGCGTGGCTTGCCGACCAGCCTGGTTCCCAATCGCGACCTCGGCGTGCAACTCGGCGGTAGCTTCGCCGACGAACTCGTGAGCTACTCGGTCGGATACTTCAATGGCGTCAGCGATGGCGGCAGCAGTGATGCCAATACGCCGGCGGATGCCGAGAACGACACCAAGGGCGACTGGGCCGCACGCGTTTTCTTCCGACCCTTCGTCAACTCCGATCATCCGGCGCTGCAGGGCCTGGGCTTCGGCGTTGCCGGTACGTATGTCGACTCGACCGGGAGCACGACGACGACCCTGCTGCCGAACTATCGCACACCGGGACAGCAGACCTTTTTCAACTTCCGCGGTGCGGCGGCGGGCGCCACCGCGACGTTCGCCGATGGCGAGCGGCTGCGCCTGACGCCGCAAGCCTACTACTACGCCGGCAGCTTCGGCCTGCTGGGCGAGTACGTGGCGTTGTCGCAGGATGTCACACGCGTCACCGCGAACGGCACGCGTTCGGCGTCGCTGGACAACCGTGCCTGGCAGCTTCAACTCTCCTGGTTCGTGACCGGCGAAGCCTCGTCGTTCAAGACCCCCGCACCAAGAACGGATTTCGCGCTCGACAAGGGTACCTGGGGTGCATTGGAACTGGTTGCGCGCGTGCATGAACTCGACATCGACGACGACGCCTTCGTCGGTGGGGCCGATTCCTTCGCGAATCCCGCCACCGCCGCCAGCAAAGCCCGCTCCTGGGGCGTGGGCGCCAATTGGTATCTCAACCGGAACGTCAAGCTGTCGATCAACTATGACGTGACGAGCTTCGACGGTGGCGCCGCCGACAATGCGGATCGCGAGGACGAGAAAGCCCTGTTCACGCGCGTCGGCGTGAACTTCTGACCAGAGACACCGACGATGAACCCGCCCGGCGGGACATCAGCCGACGCCGGGCGGTTCCGGACATCATCCTAAACCATCATCCCAAAACCATCATCACAGCAATAGAGGTTCAATCATGAAATCCCATCTTGGAATTCTACTTACCGCACTTGCGCTCTGGGGCCTGGCAGGCGGGCTGGCGCAAGCTGCGCCCAAGAGCCTGCTCAACGTATCCTACGACCCGACACGTGAGCTGTACGACGAGTACAACAAGGCGTTCGTGCAACACTGGAAAACCAAAACGGGCGAAACGGTCACGATCAAGCAATCCCACGGCGGCTCGGGCCGTCAGGCGCGATCCGTCATCGACGGTCTCGCGGCGGATGTCGTTACGCTCGCATTGGCGGGTGATATCGATGCACTGGTCACGCAAGGCAAGCTGCTGCCGGTGAACTGGCAGGCGCGCCTGCCGCAGAACAGCTCGCCCTACACGTCCACGATCGTGTTCCTGGTGCGCAAGGGCAATCCCAAGGGCATCAAGGACTGGGGCGATCTCGTCAAGCCGGGGGTGGCGGTGATCACGCCCAATCCGAAAACCTCGGGTGGCGCACGCTGGAACTACCTGGCGGGCTGGGCCTGGGCACTCAGGCAGCCGGGTGGAAGCGACGCAACGGCGAAGGAATACATCCGCAAGCTCTACAAGAATGCACCCGTGCTCGATGCCGGCGCCCGCGGCTCGCTGACCACCTTCGGACAGCGCGGCATCGGCGATGTATTCATCTCCTGGGAAAACGAAGCCTTGCTGGCCATCAGGGAGCTTGGCCCGGAAAAGTTCGACATCATCACGCCGTCGCTGAGCATCCTCGCAGAACCGCCGGTCGCCGTGGTCGACAAGGTCGCACTGCGGCGCGAAACGCGCGATCTCGCACAGGCGTATCTGGAGTATCTGTATTCGCCCGAGGCACAGGAAATCATCGCCAAGCACTACTATCGACCGCGCAACCCGGACGTGCTGGCCAGGTACGCCTCTCAGTATCAGAAGCTCGAACTGGTCTCGATCGACGATTTCGGCGGCTGGGCGGCGGCGCAGAAACGCCACTTCGTCGACGGCGGCATCTTCGACCAGATCTACGCGCCCCGATGATTCAGCGCGGCGCGGCAAAAATATGGGCCCGCGAAACCTGGGAGATGTTTTCGCCGGGTCTACAGGCGGGGTCACGGCGCACCTGGGCACACCTGGGCGGACCTGGGCGGACCTGGGCACACCTGGGCGGACCTGGGAATGCCGCTCGAGCGGGACTTCCCGGCCCGCCATGGACCCGGCCGCCATGGACGTCGACGGTTCAGGAATGGTCCAAGCTAGAATGGCCCGGGCTAGCCTTTTTGTCTCAGCAATCGTTTTTTCAGCTTGATCCAGGCATCCAACTTGTGCAGATCCACGGGCGCGCGACGCGCAGGCGGCGCCTTCTGTCCGGCCCGTGGCATCGCCGCACCTCTTCCGGCCAGGCTGCCTGCGCGATCGTAAGGATTGAAGCCGCCGCCCCCGGAAACTCCGGAGCGGTCATAGGGCTCGAAGCCACCGGCGGCCCGGGTCGAGCCGGCCGCCGTCCTGTCGAGTCCGCGCGAGGGGCTGACGCCCTGGCCGTCTGGCCGCTCCTGCAGGCGCTTGTTGCGGGCCGTCTCGGCGATGGCCAGCTCGCTCGACGCCAGCTGGCGCAACCTCAGGGTGTCGGGATCGCGACTGTAGACGCCCGTGGAGACCCGCCATTCCCACACGGCATTGCCGCGCTCATCGACACCTGCACGCCCGGAGGGCTTGCCGGTCGTGCTGCCAGCCTCGCCCCGGACGTCCGGGCGGGCCGAAGGCGGATCATTACAAGGCGTTCTGGCGTCCTTCATCGAGCGGTACGACGCGAATGCAGCCGGGTGGCACGGAACTCCATGCTAGCCTTCGGATCGCTGCGGTACCGGGGTCCGCAGCACACATTTCGCATCCGGATGGCTTCAATGCCGGGCGCGATCATCCCTCAGATCGATGATCACCTTTCCGCAGACCTGCCGATCCATCAAAGCTCGGATCGCCTTCCCCCCCTGCTCCAGCGGAAACTTACCCTCGATTCGCGGCTTCAGCTTGCCGGCTTCCAGCCATGCGAACAGCTGCGCCAGGTCGGCGGCATTGGCTTGCGGCTGCTGCCGGTTGTAATCGCCCCAGAACACGCCGACGATCGAACAGCCCTTGAGCAAGGGCAGGTTCGCCGCCAGCCTGGGAATCTCGCCGTTCGCGAATCCGACGATCAGGAGCCGCCCCCGCCAGGCGCAGCAACGTAACGCAGCCTCGGTGAAAGGACCGCCGACCGGGTCCAGAACGACGTCCACCCCTTTACCGCCGGTCAGGTCCATGATGCGCTGCTTCAAGTCCTCCGTTTGGTAGTTGATCAATTCATCCGCGCCATGCTGCCTGCAGATGTCCAGCTTCGCGGCGGTGGAAGCCGCGGCGATGACGCGCGCGCCGGCCACCTTGGCGATCTCCACGCCCGCCAGGCCCACACCGCCCGAGGCGCCCAGGACCAGAACGGTTTCGCCCGCCTTGAGAGCGCCGCGATCGAGCAGCGCGTGATAGGACGTGCCGTAGGCCATGGTGAAGGCGGCGGCGACATCCAGATCCATGCCGTTCGGCACGGGAATGAGCCGGTCGGCGTCCGCCGCCACCTGCTCCGCAAACGCGCCGAACGGAGAGAACGCAATCACCCGATCGCCCGGCTTCACCCCTTCGACCTTCGCGCCCACCGACGCCACCACGCCGGCGCATTCGGTACCCGGTGAGAAAGGCAGCTCGGGCCGGACCTGGTATTTCTTCTGGATGATCAGCACATCCGGGAAATTCACGCCCGCCGCATGCACGCGGACCACCGCCTGACGCTCACCCGGCTGCGGGTCGGGCAGCTCCGCGACAACCAGATTTTCGGGGAGGCCCCATTCCTTACACAGCAGCGCTTTCATGACTTCCTCTGAGATGCGGGTTCATGCCGGCCGCTAAACTTACCATAGGCAGCCGCGCCGTCCTGCCCGCGACCTGTTTGTCCGCAACCTCAGGCGATGAAAGCGGCATGGCGACCCGCCATGTCGAAGGCTTTTGGTTGAAATCACTCCAAGGGGGTGCCGTCCCGCTCATGGCCCTTTCTGGCCGTGAATCCCGAAGGCACGGCCAGAAAGGGCCATGAGCGGGACGGCATTTCAATGATGGGCAGGCAACCACGAACAAGGCAGCGACGGCTATTCACTCGCCGCCAGGCTCGGCAGGCGACGCATTATCGCCAGGCGACGATCGCCCTAGTCCACGATCAGCTTGTATCCCGCGCCCGGTACGGTCTGCAGCATCTGCGGGGATGCCGGGTCGACCTCGATTTTTTGCCGCAGGCGGTGCACCAGTTGCTTGAGCAGCTGCCGGTCGCCGGAACCCTTGTGGCCCCAGACCTGCAGCAGCAGCCGATCCGAGCCGACCGTATGTCCGGCATTGGCGATGAGCATCTGCAACAGGCGCAGCTCGAGCTTCGTCAAGCGCACCGGGACCTGGTCGCCGATCTGCACCGTATGCTCTTCCATGTCCAGCCGCACGCGTCCGGCGGCGAACGGCGCCGCATTCTCCATTCCGGCGCGCCGCAGCAATGCCTTCACCCGCGCCAACAAAGTGCGCGGGCTGAAGGGTTTGGTCAGGTAGTCGTCCGCGCCCAGTTCGAGCGCACGCACCAGATCTTCTTCCTCCCCTCGCACCGTCAGCATCATCACCGGTACGCGCGATTTCGAGCGTATGGCTTCGCAGGCCTGGAACCCGCTGGCACGCGGCATGTTGATGTCCAGGATCACCAGATCCGGCGCTTCCGCCTCGAACGCTTCCACGGCAGCGATCCCATCGCTTGCCTTGATCACGAGATAACCCGCCTGCGACAACGTAAACGCAATCAGCGCCAGCAGGTCCTTGTCATCATCGGCGGAAAGAATCTTCATCGATCGAACCTGTGCTTCTCTAAGCCGATCCCTGCGAGATGGGCAGACTGACCTCGAAACGCGACTTGGCATCCGCCGTGCGTCGTGCCGCGACCTTGCCTCCGTGCCGGTCGACGATGGACTTCACGATCCACAGACCCAGACCCAGACCGCCGGGTTCCGGCTCCTGTTCCTGGTCCGTACCCCGATAGAAGCGGTCGAATATCGAGCCGTTCTCGATCTCGGGAACGCCGGGGCCGGCATCCTCCACCCATACCGTGACGCCATCACCCTCGTAGCGTGCACCGACACCGATGGTACTTCCCTCGGGCGCGAACTTGCTGGCGTTGCCGAGCAGGTTGACCAGCACCTGAGTCAGGCGCGGACCGTCGCCCTCGATGTTCGGCAGATCCTCCGGCAGATCACGCGTCAGGTGCTGTTGACGCTGCTTGAGCAGCGCGCCGACCAGCTCGTCGGCATCCGCGACGATCTCCGCGATCGATACGTTCTGATACCGGATGCCGAGCTGCCCCGATTCGATGCGCACGCTTTCCAGCAGATTGTCGATCAGGCGTGTCAGGCGCAGCGTACCTCGCTCCAGCGACAACACCAGTTCCTTCTGCTGATCCGGGGTCATCGTATCGAAACCCTCTCGCAGCAGTTCGATCGAAGCCAGCTGCGCGGCCAGCGGCGTGCGGAACTCATGAGAAATGTTCGCCAGCACGGAATCGCGAGCACGGCGCACGCCCTCCAGTTCGGTCTCGTCGCGAATCACCTGCACCTGCAGTTCGTCGACCGGCGCTGCACTGGTGATGATCGTCGTGCGAGGTGCGCCTTCATCGAGGTTCAGCCGCTCCGTCGCCATGGCGCGCCCCTCGCTTCGCGCGCGGATGATGGGGCAATTGGTCTCGCAGGGCCGCTGGCCATTCTCCAGGCAGGGCTTGAGCACGTCGCCGCAGAAACGGCCGATCGCCTCGTGCGGGCGCACGCCCAGCAATCGCGCGGCCTGGGGGTTCAGGTAACGGATCGTGCGCGACTTGTCGA
>Ga0265293_10013023_pt1 | contig 10895 bp, 12 predicted proteins | sample Munlanlewell138R_FD_192505 | JGI IMG/M metagenome (GOLD analysis project Ga0265293, IMG submission 192505) | Leachate microbial communities from a municipal landfill in Southern Ontario, Canada - Leachate well 138R | ecosystem: Engineered > Solid waste > Landfill > Unclassified | place: Canada... | reverse complement strand
TATGGTAGAAAAGTTTTTAAAGGCAGGTGAAATAGATGATTAAGGTAAAAGTTCCAGCCACCAGTGCAAACTTAGGACCTGGATTTGATGCCCTTGGTCTATCTCTAAATCTATATAATACATTCATTTTTCAAGAAATAGAAAAGGGTCTTGAAATCATTGGAGGCGATAAAGCCTTTGCAAATGAAAAAAACCTAGTCTATAGAGGAATGCTAAAAACATTTGAAAGAGTTGGCTATTCACCTAAAGGAATAAAAATCCATATGGAATCACAAATACCTATTTCTAGGGGATTAGGTAGTAGTGCAGCTTGTATATTAGGAGGAGTAGTTGGCGCCAACTATTTGGCTGGAGACCCTCTCTCTAAAGAGGAAATCCTAGAGCTAGCTACAGAAATTGAAGGTCACCCTGACAATATAGCACCAGCCTTCCTTGGAGGTCTAGTGGTGTCAATTATGGAAGGAAAGAAGATAATATATGATAAGGTAAAAGTTCAAAATGGGATTAAATTTGTAGCCCTTATACCAAATTTCACCTTATCAACAGCAGAGGCAAGACGAGTACTACCAAAGGATATTCCATATGGAGATGGGGTACACAATATTAGTAGAGTAGCCCTTCTATTATCTGCATTTACAAATGGAAGCTTTGAACTACTAAAATACGCTGTGAAGGACACCCTTCATCAACCCTATAGGGGAAGGCTTATCCCAAACTACTTTAATATAGTTTCAAAATCCGAAGCTCTTGGATGTTTAGGAGTATATTTAAGTGGTGCAGGACCTACTATTATGACAATGATCCATGAAGATGATAATAGCTTTATACAAGAAATAAAAAACTACCTTAAATCCCTAGATAATACTTGGAGTATTAAAGAACTTCAGATTGACTTAGCTGGCACTATAATAGAAAAAACTGATAAAAACATTATATAGAAAGCTAATCTTATGGTAAAATATTAATAAGTCATTAAAATACAATAGAAAGCAGGAAGTGATTAAATGTATTCAGAATACTCAATGAAAGTAATAGAACACTTCATGAGTCCTAGAAATGTAGGTAGTATGAAGGATCCCGATGGAGAAGGAACCTATGGAGACTTGAAATGCGGTGATTCTCTAACTATCTATATTAAGGTTAAGGACAATATTATATATGATATTGGTTTCTTAGTTTTTGGGTGTACTGCATCCATAGCAACAAGCAGTATGATTACAGAAATGGCTAATGGAAAAACCATAGAGGAAGCCATGGCAATTACAGAGAAACAACTAATAGACGCCTTGGATGGACTTCCAGAGAGTAAACTTCACTGTTCAGTTCTTGGAGTCAAAGGACTTAGAGCTGCAATAAATAATTATTTGGAGAGAGATAAAGATGGCAACATTTGATGATTTTTTAAAATTAGATATAAGAGTTGGAGAAATAATAAAGGCAGAAGAGTTTTCTAAGGCAAGAAATCCTTCATATAAATTGGTAGTAGATTTTGGAGAGGAGATTGGTATAAAAAATTCCAGTGCTCAAATAACAGAAGCTTATAAACCAGAGGAGCTAGTAGGAAAACAAGTACTAGGAGTGGTCAACTTTCCACCAAGAAATATTGCAGGCTTTCAATCAGAGGTCTTGGTCTTGGGCACATACTCAGAAGGAGGAGTAGTACTTATTAGACCAGATAAGGAAGTGAAAAAAGGAGACAAGCTAGGATAATGGAAGTTAAAATTACAAAAGAAAAAATAAAAGAGGGAATGATAGTAGCACTACCCATAGTAATAGGGTATTTTCCCATAGCCATGGCCTTTGGATTATTATCAAAAAACACAGATATTAGCTTTAGAGATACCAGTCTTTTATCAATGATGGTATACGCCGGTGCAAGCCAATTTATGGCTCTAGACCTTATAGCAGCAGGAGTATCATCTGGTAGTATAATCCTTGCCACCTTCTTATTAAATCTTAGACACATGATGATGTCAGCATCCTTAGCAGTAGAATTTCAAAACATGAATAAAAGGTTACTACCAATTGTAGCCTTTGGAATTACTGATGAAACATTTTCAGTTATTTCATTTAACAAGGAAAAAATAAGCTTACCCTTTGTGCTTACAATTAATATATTGGCCTATAGCTCTTGGGCATTAGGTACAATGACAGGATATTTAGTAGGAGAAATACTCCCTGAATCATTACAGTCAAGTTTGAGCATAGGACTATATGCCATGTTTGCAGCATTATTATTTCCTGAGATAAAGAAGTCAAAAAAAATATTATTTTTATCTATAATATCTTCAATAATCTATATATTATTATTTTATTCAAATATATTTACCTCAGGCTGGGATATTATCCTTGGTATCATCATATCCTCAGCCCTAGGCGTAGTCCTATTTAAGAAAGAAAAGGAAAGTGAAAAATGAAAAGCCATTTATCCCTTATAATGGGCATGACTTTGGTTACTTATTTACCCAGGTTAATCCCTCAAAACATATTAACTAACAGAGAGATAAACAAAGATATAAAGCAGTTCTTATCCTATATACCCTATACCTCCTTGAGTATATTAATTATTAGAGGTATAATAACTACATCAGATAAAATGATGATACCTACAATCTTAGGCATAGGTATTGCAGGAATTATTTCCTACATAAAAGGAAATTTAGTATTGTCTGTTTTGTCAGGAATATTTTTATCATTTCTAATAATTAATACTAAGTAAAGGGGAACAAAGAAATGCAAACCAGCTTTGTAATACAGCAAGTAGCAGTTTTAGCCATACTTATGGCAGTAGGATATATAGCTACAAAGAAAAACCTATTAAATGAAAATATTTCAAAAGGGCTGACTCAAATCCTTACAAACATTGCATTGCCCGCCCTTGTAATTTCATCCTTCAACATGAGCTACTCAAAGGATACTATAAGAGGGGTATTACTTATACTAGCCTACTCTCTAGGAATCCATTTATTTATCATCTTGGCAGCTAAAGTATTTTTCAAAAAATACCCTAAGGGAAAAAGTTCAATACTACAGTTTGGCACCATATATTCAAATTCAGCCTTTATGGGACTACCACTAATATTTGAACTCTTTGGTCAAGAGGCAGCTCTATACGCCTCAGTATATATGATACCTTATCAAATACTACTATGGACCTATGGAGAGAGTCAACTAGCCAAACAAAAAACAGATTCACCAATAAAAAAAATAATGACTACTCCCACCTTAATAGCTGTACTCCTAGGAATAATAGTCTTTGGATTGAGAATAGAGATGCCCTATGTGGTCAATAAACCTATATCTTTGCTTTCATCCTTGACTTCTCCCTTATCCATGCTCATATTAGGAGAAAAAATCACTAAGTTAAAATTAAAGGAAATAATAGGGGACAAAGATATATATTATGGTTGTTTTGTCAAACTCATAGCAACACCAATTATCGCATTGTTAATATTAAGGGGTATAAAGGCACCTGAGATAATGGTAAACATTGTAGTTACCATGCAGTCCTTGCCAGCAGCAGTCCTTCTTGTCATACTCACACAAAAACATGAAGGTGATACAGCTTTAGCAACTAAATTCACAGTAGTATCCCATATGGTTTCTATATTAACCATATCTTTACTTCTATAACAGGGACAGGGGTCGGGGCACAGGAGTTGTGTCCCACTTTGAAACGAAAAACTAGGCATTGCCTAGTTTTTTCATATTCTTCAATATATCAATCATCTTCTCCTGTGTTGGGATATATCCCTCTACCAAAACCTCACCATCAACTAATAAGGCAGGAGGATTAGATACATTATAGTCTGAAAACAAATAAGGATTTCCTATTATTTGAAAATCATAATTATTTCCTAATTTCTTTAAGGCTGCGTCAACGACTACAGCTAACTTACTATAACCTCAGCCCACATCTTCTAATATTCTTATATCCATAGCAAATTCTCCCTCGCTTTAGTAAACGATGATTATACTTCTACTAATTAATACTATATCATAAGATTATAAAATTTTCACGATTAAGAAGCCCGTGTATTTTTTTACCCTATTAGTTTAATAATATGGATACAGGGTATAATAGTACTGATTGAGAATGTATATCAATTAGCATAGATAAATTTTTGAGAGGAGAAATAAAATGGAAAAAGTCAAATTAGCAGTTATATACTATAGTTCCACAGGAACAAATTATCAGTTGGCAAAATGGGCAGAGGAGGGAGCCTTAGAAGCAGGAGCAGAAGTTAAAGTATTACAAGTACAGGAACTGGCACCAGAAGCAGCAATTAATTCAAACCCACTGTGGAAATCCAATGTTGAAAATACAAAAGATGTACCAGTTGCCAAATCAGAGGACTTAGAATGGGCAGATGCCATAATATTCTCAGCACCTACAAGGTTTGGAAACTTACCATCCCAAATGAAACAATTCATAGATACTCAAGGGGGGCTATGGGCTCAAGGAAAGCTAACCAACAAAGTAGTATCAGCCATGTCATCAGCACAAAACTCCCATGGAGGTCAGGAAGCCACAATAAAGGCCCTATATACATCAATGATGCACTGGGGAGCTATTATAGTGGCACCAGGATATACAGATCAATCAGCATTTACATCAGGAGGCAACCCATATGGTACCTCTGTAACACTAGACCAAAACAATAAAATGGTAGAAGATGTGAAAGATGCAGTAAAACACCAAGCTAAAAGAACAGTAGAAGTAGCAAGCTGGATTAAAAAAGGAAAATAAATTTAAAAACTAGGTCACTGCGACCTAGTTTTTTGTATTAGTTAAATAAACTTTATCTATAACCAAAATCCAGTTATAATATATATCAATTATACAACTTAACCTAGCCATATTATAATTAAAATATATTAAATTATAATAGGAGGTTTTATTAATGAATCAAAGAAACAGGACTTATGCATTAATATTTTCAGGCTTGGCAATAGCTGTAAATATAGTACTTGGTACAGTTGTGGACATGATTAGCATACCATTATTGTTTTTAGATACTGTGGGAACCATATTTACTGCAGCGGTATTTGGACCTTGGTATGGAGCTTTAACAGGGGGACTGACAAATGTAATTCAAGGCATAATAACAAACCCAAAGGTTATACCATTTGCATTAGTCAATATTGCAGTAGGAGTAGTAGTTGGTTTAATCGCTAGAAAGTGGAAATTCAATTTTGTAACGGCACTTTTTACAGGACTTATCCTTGCAGTAGTTGCTCCTCTTATCGGTACGCCTATAGCTACATATGTTTATGGAGGCATCACTGGAGATTTCAATGATGTATTCTACACATGGCTAGTTCAATCAGGACAAAAAGTTTTTACAGCTGCTTTTATTCCAAGGATTACAAGCAATATTGTTGATAAAATTGCAAGCAGTTTGATAGTAGCCTTTCTAATTCAAAGACTACCCAAAAAATATATTGAGGGAGCAAAATAAATGGATAGAAGCAAAAGAGTAGTATTTGTTTCTCATTGTATACTAAATCAAAATACTGTAGTTCATCCTTTGGCTAGGGGAAAGGGAGCATATAAAGACATAGTAAAGGAAATAATGGATCAAGGTATTGGGATTCATCAATTACCATGTCCAGAATATAGGCATTTAGGATTAAAAAGAAAGCCTATGAATAAGAATGAATATGATACTATAGAATATAGAGCTCTCTGTAAAAATATATCTGAAGATGCCATAAATATTGTTAAAGAGTACTTAGATGATGATTATAAGATAGTAGGACTAATAGGTATCAATGAAAGTCCAACTTGTAGCCTTAGGAATATTAAGGGCATACTCATGGAAGAACTGCTAACTTTAGCAGAAAAAGAGAAATTCTCTTTAAACACCATAGATGTACCTGGTGAATATGTAGATGAAAAAGATAATACAGAATTTATTGCGAATTTAAGAGGTTTTTTAACTAAATAGATTTATTAAACACCTCTAAGGAGGCAGAGGGTAGCATAACTTCCTCAGCTCTAAATCCTATGGGGTGGTTTTTTTACTATTTGCCTAAAATCAAGATTAGAAATTATCAACCCTAATAATATAATGGATACTCCCATCCATTGCATTTTAGATAATTCTTCAGAAAGTACAATTCTTGCAGCAAATAACCCTGTGATTGGTACAAGTAAGGATATGGGAGATATTTTAGATAAGGGGTATTTTGATATGAGTATAGTCCAAAATCCATAGCCAAATAATGTGGCTGCATATCCAATATAAAGTGCTGAAAAAACGGACATAAATGTTAAATTTACTAAAGAATTTATTAAAGTTTTAGGAGTATCTATGAGCAGGGCAAGACCTATCATAGGGATAGGTGGTATTAGACTAGCCCATACAACCAAGCTTAACATATGAAGCTTTTCTCCATTTTCAGCTGCTTTATCTGAAGCTATTCTTGCTATAATATTTGAAATAGACCAAAAAGTAGGTGCACCTATGGTGAGTAAAAGTGCTCCCAAAGGTATTGATGAAATTCCATTTGAAGCAGATGCCATACCAATAACACTAAGGCCTATGGCTGCAATTACAAATCCAATCAATTGTTTAGGCTTTACTTCTTCCTTTAAAAATATTGCAGCTAGCAATGGAGATATAAATGCTTGTAGCTGAACAACTATGGAAGCAATCCCAGCAGGCATGCCAATTGCCATGGCATAGAACAAACAACCAAATTGTCCTACTCCAACTGTTAAGCCATAATATATTATGGTTTTCCAGCTAGTATTTGGCTTTTTTATAAAAAATATGGCAGGAAATGCTACTAATATATATCTTACAGCAACTAGTAACATAGAAGGCACTCCATTTAAGCCCAACTTAATAACAGTAAAATTGGCACCCCATACTATCACAACCAATAATGCTAAAAACAAATCCTTTCCCTTCATAGCATTGCCTCCCTAATTCTTATTAATAATGAATATATTATCACAATAATATATATTCTACAATTAAAAGAACCTTCACGAAAATTAACATTCACAATAAAGACAAAAAATGATAGAATAAATATCTAGCAAGAAACGACTTTATAAATTTATAGATTTACTTGGATTTTGAAGTTAGACTTTAATATCAAAATTAAGCGAAGAAGAAATATTGTCATTATTTGATTTACAGGAGGAATAAATGGAAAGAAAATACAAAGTACTATTTGCATCAACAGGAATCAACTTTATCACAGCAATTATTTATGTTTGGAGTGTCATAAGTAAAACCCTTGTAAACCAGTTAAATTGGACGAGCAAGGAGGCTTCCCTTCCTTATACAACCTTGACCATAACCTTTGTAATAGCCATGATTATATTTGGGAAGATAGTAGATTCAAAGGGACCCACCTTTCCAGCCATATTAGGCAGTATTCTAATTGGTTTAGGCGTACTATTTTCTGGATTAGCCCTTGACCCTACAATAATGATAATCACAATGGGAGTTCTTGTTGGAGCAGGATCTGGTATCATAAATGTGGCAACAACAGCAACTGCAGTAAAATGGTTTCCACCAGAAAAAAAGGGGATGGTAACAGGAATTGTGGTAGCAGGAGTAGGTTTGTCCTCTGCATTTTATTCTCCTTTATCTAATTACTTAATAAATACAGTAGGTATAGCTAAGACCTTTATATATCTAGGTATTTTTGTTTTAGTACTTGCCCTTCCCTTAAGTCTACTGATCAAGAGACCACCTAAAGATTTTGTACTAAAGGGTGAAGAAATAGATAAAGAAGAAAATTCTCAAAAGGACAAGGATTGGAAATATATAATAAAGGATAGATATTTCTATAAAATGTGGTTTATGCTGGGCTTGTCATCTTCAGCTGGGCTTATGATTATAGGCCATATATCCAATATCGCAAAAATCCAAGTAAGTTGGGAAGCAGGATTTGTCCTAGTCATATTGATTTCAATATTCAATAGCTTAGGAAGATTTCTAGGAGGATTTTTGTCGGATAAAATTGGACGACTAAGACTAGCCCGTTTACTCTTTATAATGCAAGGAATGAATATGTTTTTGTTTACAATATATGGGAATGTATGGCTCCTTGCCCTAGGAGTAGCAGTAGCAGGACTATGCTATGGTGGTGGATTTTCTATATTTCCAGCCATGGCATCAGATGCCTATGGGTCTAAAAACTTTGGCATGAATTATGGAATGTTGTTTACATCATGGGGACTTGGAGGGGTAATAGGACCTATGACTGCAGCAGCTATCTTAGATGCCTTTGGCTCTTACAACTATGCATATATTGTGGCAGGGATACTACTCCTTATATCCATAGTAATTTCATTTACAATAAAGAATGAGGCCAATTAACATTGGCCTCATTTATTATCTTCTACTCCTTAGGTTCCTTATTTTTAGGAAACCTATTTCTTTTAAACTTTAATAGTTTTAATACTACATAAACCATGACTCCTATAATCAAAGCATAAGGAAGGAAATATACAAGGCCTATGATGAAATTACCAATATCACGAGCAAAATAATACATAGAATCTTTGATTGCATTAGTTAATTTGGTAAAGAAAGGAGTCTTCACTGTTTCACCTGAAGTTAGCTTTGCCACTTCCTCCAATGTCACATATACAGTACTATAGTCCACCTTATCATCCATATCCATCATATTAGCTGTTAGATTTTCCTTCTCATAAATAATATTACTAAGCTGGTTTTCAAGGGCAATGATATCCTCCATTTTTTCTGCCTTTTTCAAAAGCGTTAGTATTCTCTCTTCTTTAGTTTCCAATACTTTTAGCCTAGACTTAGTATCTCTATATTGTTTAGTAATATCAGTTTTAGAAGTATTCTCAGAGATAATATTTCCTATATCCTTTAACTCATCTACAAATTGAGTTAAACCTTCCTTTGGAATTCTAATAGTATATTTAGAGTATTTTAAACCAGTAGAGTTTATATAGTTGTTATAAGAAATATTTGAATTCTCAACATATCCCTTATACTTAGATATTAAGGAGTTTAGTTTTTCTGTAGTATTCATAAACTCCTTTGTCTGCATGGAAACAGAAACTGTGGTGATTACCTTCTCTGGTTCTACTCCAATAGAGAGATATTCATTTGAAGACTTGCTTTCCTTTACTGTATCATTAACACTAACACCACTGTCTACTCCCCTTGGAAGTGAAGAAGGAGCTATTTCTGACTCAAAGCTTTTGCTAGCACTGCATCCTGAAATCAAAATCACAAAGACAAGCAAGGACACCATAAACAGAAGGACTCTTTTATTTTTCATTATTATCATCTCCTTAAAGAGATTATACAATAAATTATTAAAGAATAGGCTACAAAAAAGTTACAATATTTAAAACACTCATTATTTTTAAAATAGCAAAAAAGGACATATAAATAAACAATATAAAGATATAAGTAAAGAAATAACTTATATATAATTAATAGTTAGCTAGCATATTGAAGATTTCTATATTTTAGTCCAAAATTTGTTTAATATATGGTAATAGATATACTAAGAGGGGTATATATTATAAGATTTCAGGGGTGATAAAAATGGAATATTATTATGAGTTAGTAAAAACTGACATAGGGGTACCAATTAAGGTGTTGCTTCATTCAGTAAATAAGCTGAAAATGCATTGGCATAAACATCTAGAAATACTACTGGTATTACAAGGGTCTATTAATATTAGAATAGGGGATAATGATTATTTACTTAAGGAAAATGATCTTATTTTAATTAACAACAACGAAATACATAAGACAAGTAAAACGAAGGAAGACAATATATTGTTGGTATTGCAGATTGATACACAGCATTTTGACAGATACTTCCAAGGATTTAGTAACAAATCATTTGATTGCAGATCCTTTATACATGATGAAACAGACCAAGGGAGATTTAATGTCATTAGGCATAAATTAGCTAAAATAGTTTGGGAGTTAAATAAAAGAAAAGAAGGCCATTCCTTTATAATAGGTTCGGAGCTACTTCTCCTTGCAGAGCATCTGCTTGGGCATTTCCATTACCAAGAGTTGGAGGGTGGGAAGATTCAAGCCATGGACAAGGATATCCGTAGACTTAATAGTATCATAAGCTATATAGATAATAATTTCGACAAAGGAATAACACTACAGGATGTGGCTGATAATGAGAAACTTAATGTCTACTATTTGTCCCACTATATAAAGGGGGCCCTTGGAATAACATTCCAAGAGTACTTAAACATGAATAGATTAGATAAGGCAGTTGTTTTGCTGGCAAGGACTGATAAGACAATCACAGAGATTGCCTATGAAAGTGGCTTTCCTAGTACTAAAGCTCTTAACAACTCCTTTAAGAATGAATTTAACTGCACCCCTTCCCAATTTAGAAAAGAAAACAATAATAAAGCAAATAGTGTATATAAATTAGATCCAGATAAAGAATTCCAAAAAAGCAGATCATATTTAGATGTAGACAGAACTACAGCATTTTCAAAGCTTTTTACATATTTAAATCCTGTTAATGAAGAAGAAAAAAACCTAGAGCCTAGTAAAAAAGAGAATATTACTATAGATACTACTAAGTCTGTAGGCAACCATAAATATTATTGGAAAAACCTTACTACCTTTGGTAGAGCTGCAGAAGGATTAAGAAAAGGATGGCAAAGTCAGCTTGAGGAACTTCAAAGAGAAATCGGGTTTAAATATATTAGATTTCATGGGATTTTTTCAGATGAAATGATGATATTTAACTTTGATGATAAAGGCAATGTAGTATATAATTGGTCCTATGTAGATGAGCTATTTGATTTCTTTAAAAAGGTAAATATAAAACCCTTTGTTGAGCTTGGATTTATGCCTTCAGAAATAAAGAGAACAGACGAAACCATGTTTTGGTGGAAGGCAAAT